>Ga0081474_130472_pt1 | contig 24050 bp, 18 predicted proteins | sample OneHunmetagenome_2_FD_70978 | JGI IMG/M metagenome (GOLD analysis project Ga0081474, IMG submission 70978) | Ferrous microbial mat communities from One Hundred Spring Plain, Yellowstone National Park, USA v2 (version 2) | ecosystem: Environmental > Aquatic > Non-marine Saline and Alkaline >... | reverse complement strand
AGAATAGAGAAGAATTATTCGGAAGGGACTATGAAATAGAATATGTTATAAACCAGATACTCTCGGGAAACTGGGTTATAATAGGCGGTCAAAGAGAAATAGGTAAAACTAGCCTAATGAAAGTTGTTATTAACGAGCTTAGAAAAAAGTATGGTTTTAAAGGGATTTATGTAAGTTTAAGGGGAGTTAGAAGCTTAAATTCTTTATTGAATTTAATAATTTTAGAATTAAACAAGAGTAAAACTCAGATAAATTTAAGAGTTAGTATTAATTTTGTAGTAGGTTCTGCGGGAATTGAGTTAAAGAGAAACGCTAAGGCAGCCAATAGTCTAATAGAATTATTTAATTCTATTCAAGAAGAATTTGTTATAGGAATTGATGAGGTTCAGGAAATATCTAAGGCTAGTAGGCAATTTTTGGATGTTTTAGGTAACGTTTTTTCAACAAACCCTAAAGTCAAGTTCATCTTTACTGGCTCTTATGTGGGTGTTACAAAGACTCTAATTAACCCATCTGCTTCATCTCCCCTTCATGGTAGGCCACCAGCTCTACTTAACCTTAAACCTTTTAATGAGGAGTTATCTAAGGGCTTTTTAAGGAAGGGAATGGAGGAACTTAACGTTAGATTTGATAAAGAAAATGAGGTTGTGAAAAAGTTAGATGGAATAGTAGGCTGGTTAACACTATTCGGCAATTTTTATGCTATAAGAAGGATGGACTTTAAAGAAGCCTTAAACTTAACGCTAGAAGAGGGAAAAAAGATAATGATAGAAGAATTTAATCATTTCTTAGAGAGCAAAACAAATAAGCAACTTTATCTTATAGTCATGGAAACTCTCAAGTTCGTAAATAGATGGAAAGACATAAAGAGAGGCGTTGAAATAAAGATGGGAAAAGTAGATGATAAGGAATTAAGCTTAGCTTTAGATGCTTTAATTAATGGTAATTTCGTAACTAGAGGAGAAAGGAGAGAGTATACAATCACAGATCCCATATTAAAGGATATCGATTTCGAAAAGCTTTCATCTCGAAATGCGTTTATTTAAGTTAAGATGCGCTTAAACTCTATTTAGCTTATTTTTCTAAACTAGGGACTACTTCAAAATAATGAAAGCCTAATCAATTCTAAGATTAACTCAATTTTGTATAATAATAATGATAAAATCTCTTTTTATTTGTAATCTTAATAAAGTGTTTAGAAAAATAATTATAACTTTAATGAAACTTAACACTTCTGATCAAAGAATAATCACGTTTTTGTCTTTCTCTAAATAGTAGTAAATCTGATAGTTTTCTAGCTTTTTAATGGTAGCGATTTTAAACGGAAAAAAGGCTAATGATTTTTCGAAAACACTAACGTTAAGTTACTGTAAAGTACCCTAAGACAGTTTGGTTGAGATAGTCAACAGCTTCTACAGTATAAACCCCCGGTTGAAAGAATGTAAACTTTCCCCCAGATAATGAACTAATAGAGTTTGTTATCCAACACCCGTTAAGAGAAGCTGAAATTTCAGCATTTAACGTTGCTTGTACTCTTCCGTTGTATATTAATTGTACTTGGTCGCTCAACGGTAATAACTTATACTGTGTAACTGCATAAATAAGCGGGCAGAAATAGGTTCCCGGTTCATAAAGTGATAAGGGTTTAGCTAAAGATATATTAGAGGTGGTATAATATCCTTTGAACACTTTTAACCCTACAAGGACTTGAGAGCCACATGGATATGGAGACGGAAGAAGAACACTGCCATTACTCACATTTACGTAAATCGGTTTTGTTCCATTGTAAAATAGTTCTACTATAATTCCAACCCCTTCCCCTGGGCTTATTTTTGTTGTATTTAGCTTAAGATAAAGATGAAGGTCTCCAGATGAATATTGGGCTATACGTTCCTCATTAGAATGTGTTTTTATAAATAAATTAGAATATATAGTGTGGGCAAAAAACAAAAAAGTAAACATAGATGCTAAAACAATTGTAATTGCTAAAAATGGATATATCAACCTCATTAAGATCTCATCTACTGATGTCCATTTAAATCTATTCCAACTACTGATTAATAGTTACTTGAGATATTTTATAGAAAATATAAGAATGGTTTTGTTGATATGTAGTTTGAAATTTTTTACTTCATACTGCTAGAAATTACATAATAAAATTTAGAATATTTTTCTTCTCTTAAACGTCTTCTTAATATTATCCAGTTCTTAATAAGTACTATTCACTAGACCTGAAATCCTCTTTACATTTAAGATTAATGAAATTTTGAAAATCAGTAAAACTAATAAATTCTCCATATTAGATCTTAAGTTTGCCTCATTCAATTTACTAGTTCTACAAGGGCTTAACGATACTCATGATTAATTAATTTTTAATATTTTAATTTCTTATTTTCAAGGTAGTCTTAAACTTTGGGCGTTTTCCCATAAATGTTATCAGAGCTGCTTTTTGACTTATAAAGATTTGTGGAATATTGCTACACATGATTAAGGAACAAAACTTGTGGTGGATTTCTCCAGAGTTAATTAAAGAGAACGAATATTATAGAAAGTATCAAGAATCAAAAGTGAAGCTGGAGGTTACGCTTCCAGCGTCTCTTGAACCTTTATCTTTGAATTTCTTATTTGGCTCAAGGCAGGTAGGAAAGTGAGTCAATACTTTTGATAAAAACTGTTAGAGATAAGTTACAAACCTAAGTCTATACACTTTTTGTAACTAGCCTAGTTTTGATTACTTTTAATACCATTAATACAAGCTGAGGTTAATGGCTAAAATTAAGCCCTAACTCTATATTCCTAATTCTCTCTTAAGTTTATACGTATAATCTTCTAATAGTACCATATTTCATTTTTAGTGAATTTTTTAACTATTTCTTTTAGAGCTTTATTTAAGCCAAGTTATTATTTAGTTCGTAAATGGGAATAGCTATGAAACTCTCTTCTCTATTTCTGGATATGTTAAGATTAGATAATTTTTATTTATTACTAAATTTCCATAAAATAGTAAGTCCAGATCTATTGTCTTAGTAGCTTGTTTTGGGGCCTTATTGTTTCAACGCCGGTAATAATAGTATTAAGTATGGGTTACGGTGCGGATGGTCAAATCTTGACAGCGTCAATTTGGGAAATTTTAGTCGGTCCATTATACATTTTATTAGACGTATTCACAGAAAGGGAATTTATGTTAAGAGAAACGAGAAGTGGAGGAGATTCGCAAGGGATTAATAATCATCACGTCGTACTCACCCATCAAGCACTTGGCAAGATTAACGTGATAAACTCTAGTACTCTCAATACCTACTTTACAACCCTTAGACAAGGTCTGCCTTATCTTCTCAAATCCTTGCCTATTATTCGGTAACTCGTAAAATCCACCTTGAAAATACACTACTAGTTTGTCTTTTGTATATTATTTGGTGCTACTGGGGCCTCCAAATTTTATGTTTTATTCGGGCTTTAAGCCCAAGGAAGTCAACGGCCTACACCCCAGTCAGATCTGTGTAATATAGATCTACTAATATATTTTATATAAGAGGCATGGCATGTAATGCCTATATAGAACGCCACACTCGTTGGGGGGGGGGAAGAAGGGTTATGGCGTTAGGTGGAGGATTGAGTCCTTGTTCTCTGCTGTGAAGCGTACTTTTGGGGAATCCGTTATAGCGACAAGTTTTTTAGGGCAAGTGGTTGAGGCCAAGTTCTGGGCTTACGTGTGGATGGTTTATTTAACGAATTCTGTAGCCGGTAGGGCTCACGGTATTAGGGTATAAGCTTGAGAAGAATATTGAAATAAATATTAATTACTAAAAAATTCTCAGTGCAACATATCATGCTTATGAAATAAACTGAAGAGGTCAACAAAGCAATTTTCAAGTAAAAGTTTTTACTCCGGAAGCTTCTTAACCCTATATAAATTTATTACTGAACGTCCAATTTTTTGTAAGGGCTGGGTAGTTCACTAATACAAGTAATACTTAATATCTGCTAAAAATGATTTTTAAAGCTGGAACTGAATATTATAAATATGCCAATTATAGTCAGGAAGGTTCATAAAAAGGCTGATGGTAGCACTATTTGGATAAGAGTAGGAGAATCACCCCCAGTAATAAAAGATGGAAATGTAATTGATGGTGGGTTTTTTATAAGAATCGGTGACGATAAAAGTGATAAAATAATTAGATTATCTGACCAAGAAGCTTTAGATATAGCATATAGGATAATAGAGGCTTATAGGAGGCATGTTAGGATTTTCACCAAACTGGACGAGCTTTCATATGAACAGTATAAGAAAAGTAAGGAAGTTGTAAAAGATGAAGAAGAGGATGAAGAAGAAATTGAAAAGATAGAAGAGAAAAGGAATTTAACTCCGGACAAAATTGAGGCTGAATTGATAGATTATTTAACAGCTGCAGGAGGAGAAACAACCTTAGATAAGGTTAGAGAAGATTTAGGAGAAGAATATGCTGCATACTTAAGAACGATGAAAAATAAGGGAATAATAATTGAGGGAACCAGAGTTAAATTAGGTAAAAACTTTAAAAATACTTAGACGATGAGGGTTTCTTCTCATAAAGTTATCTTATTTTTGAATAATTATCTGTAAACTTATACATAGATTTATTCAATTATTTGCACTTGGGATGCTCTCTCAACTGTTTTTCGATAAATTCTCTAACTCCTTAAGTCATCCTCAGTGTAAATATCTTCAATATCAAGTGGATGTTCACTAATTTCTACTTTAGGAAATTTGTCTTGAATACAACATACAAACATAAGTCTTAGCATTTTCCATGCCTTCTTTGCTTCTGCATTAGATGTAGTTACTAGTCTCACTTCATCAATGTTTTCTCCCTTTCTTACTAGGTAAAGAAAAGACTCTATTGCTCTCCATGGTGATGTACCTAAAGTAGCTACTAGTTTAACCATGTTATGAATTAAAAGTTAATTAAATATTTAATTTTACTGTTTTTTACCTCTACCTCTGAGGAATAGTACTAAACCAACTAGCAACACGATTACACCGATAATAGCTAGAAAGAAACCAAGGCCAGTATATAATGCAACGTTTACCAATGAAGACGCTAATTCTTGACTTAAAACGTATTTCACTGAAATCGGAGTAGTGAGGTTATTTACCATTATAGTATCGTATTTAGGACTTAATAACGCTATTACATATCCCTTTTCTGCAATTTGTGGTACTGATTGGTTCGTCCCATTTATTTCTTGTAATATCTTTAACACTTGTCCAGAGCTCGTATTGTAAAGCAATATAGACAACTTAGTGGGGACACCTAAATCTTGTGATGTCCCCGGTTGTAAAGTAGTTGGAGTTGCTTTACTTATTGAGTTAATCACTTTAATGAGTCCAGATGATGCTAAATATCCTCCAATAAAGAACAGTGCAATGCCTACTATTAGTATTATTACCCCTACTATCAGAACTGTTTTACCTATAGCCATAATTTAAAAAGTTAAAGGAAACTATTAAGTCTTTTCAAAAGTTATACCACGTCTAAAGGATTAGTGGACACGAACTCGATATTCTTTATAACGTATTTGCTAGCACTTACACTACCGAAACTCTTCAGCTCTTTATGAACCTCGAATATAACTATCGAAGGATCACCCAATTGATATAAGCTACCAGGATTTATTGCAATAGTATCGCCTATTTTATCCATTGAGGTACTTTCATGAACGTGACCGTGGAGTGAAATAAGCGGTTGGAATTCGGTAATTAAATCAAGTACTGCTTTTGAACCAACATGAGATTTCCTTAAACCAACCTTTGCGTTATCCAATTTAGTGTTTAAAGGAGGCATGTGAAAGTTCATAATTAATCTTTCCTTATCAGCATCCTTAAGTAGAGATTTACCCTTTATGTATAATTCAGAGTCTGGGATTTCCCTATATGAATTTCCTATTGGAGAACCATAACCTAATGAGACTATCTGAATTTCCTCCAGATTTATTACATTTTCATTGATCGGTTTACCCCCATAATTCTTAAGAATAGACTCAAGTTGTAGAATATCACCATGTGCTGAAGACCAAAATACCCTTTCTAAACGAAACACTTCATCTGCTATTTTAACCCATCTTGACATTTGCTCAGTTACTTTTTCACTAATTACTTTCTCCAGTTTACTCTTATCGCTCTTTATATCCTCAATTACCTCCTTCTTATCTATTACTATATATTTCCCAGACCTTAACGCATCTTCATTAAGGTTATTCAAATTAACCTTCTTCCCGTTTAGAAAATACTTTCCTCCAACGTCCTCTACAAACATTATCTCTTTAGCCATCAATCCCCCACTTACGATGAGAAAGTCGACTTTCCTAGCTTTTGCAATATTTAGTGACCTCTTAAATGAGTACTCTGACCCATGAACATCGGTAAAGAATCCTATCTTAAATTTAAAGACCATCTTATCTTAAATTTGTAATTACAAATTAAAAAATTAATAGTCCTTTTTCTCCTTCTTTTCCATTACTTCCAGCAAGTAAACCCACGCTAAAAAACAAGGATCCACTTGCTGTTTTTTCTTTCCCTCACTCACTTTGAAACCCTCCTTAGGAAGTTTTTAACTCTTTCCCATGCGTCTTCAGAGGCCTCTTTATTGTATGAACGTCCCCTATCGTTAAAGAACGCGTGATAAGCTCCGGGATAAATTTTGAGCTCTAAATCCTTCTTATACTTTATTACAGCGGAAATTAGATCTGGTAACCCAGCATCTATGGGTGGATCCTCTCCAGCATATAGACCTAATATTGGCCCCTTTATTTTCTGAATTGTCTCCAATGGCTGGGGATTCCTGCCATAGAAAACTATTGTCCCATCTAATGGTACTTCAGTTGCTAACTGAAATGCTAAACCCCCGCCCATACAGAAGCCCATACTAACTATCTTTTTAACACCTTGTGAGCTTACATACTCATAAGCCTTAATCGCGTCCTTTATCATCTGTTCCTCTGTCTTTTGTCTATTTAAAACCAACAACTCAGCTACTCTTTTGCCTTTTTCATCTAACGCTGACATTATTTGCTGATAAGAGTTTGGATCATTCCTCTTTTCTGGTGGTATATTCCATACTTTCATCATTACGTTCTGGATGTTCTCTTGATTCAGAACGTCCTCATTTCTAGTGTATAATTGTGGAGCAAGTGCCATGTAACCCTCGTTTGCCAACCTTCTTGAAATGTCTTTTATATTGTCGTTAAGACCCCATATTTCATGTATTACTATCACTGCCAATTTAGGATTTTCTGGAGAAGCTAGGAAAGCCCTTATTTTAGCACCCTCTGAATCGTAAGATATTTCCTTTTCCATATTTACCTTTACCGGCAAATGGTTTAAAAGTTAACTATCTATTTTTGTTAGATAAAAAAAATAAGTAACTTTAAATTAAGCCGGAATATAGCAACAAATCATAAACCATTGCATATGCATTATACGTTCCAGGACCAGTGACGTAGTTCCATCCATAATGGGCTGGGAATGGATTATTTCCACTAGTTATTGGTATCCAAGCTACCTTACCTACAAAATTACCTAGTGGAGATTCTATTATACCTTGATATGAAATGTGATACAATGCAAAGTTGAGTGCACCTAATCTGGTACCCGCTAAGGAAACCATTGCAGCAGTCATAGGTGCTGCTCCACTAGTTCCATACCATACGAACAATTGACCGTTGAATACTAAAGGTAAACCGAAACCGAATTCTGGAATATTATAACCACCAGCAGATACGAATGCGATATCTGGATAAGTCCTAACTACAGTAGGAGTAAATGGAATCAGTGAAGTTATCTCGTAACTTTGTGCTGGATAAACTACGCTATTACCTCCAGTACTATAATCCCAGCCACTTATTTCCACAATACTGCCATTAGATGATGCATTAAGGAATACTCCACCAACTGACGTTACATAGGGATCTGACTCAGGGTACCATATAGTATTATATGTTCCTATATGGAAATTAGGAGGAGGATGATCACTTTCAAATCCCCAATCGCCAGAGGCCGCCAATACGGAAATTCCTTCTGCAGCTGCTTGCATCATTATATTATGAATCATATATAGCATTGCAGGGTAATAAGCTGCTAGGAAACTTTCTGGAACCGTTACAGAGATTGAAATAACATTAGGATTTATGTAGTTAACCATGTAATAGTACTCATAATAATAGTTTAGTAAATTGTCCACTAATTGAGGACCACCCACATAGCCGTTGCTGAAGACTATCGTAATGTCAGCTGCTGGTGCAAAGGCACCAGACCATTCTGCATCTAACTCGTTTTCGCCAGACTGACCTCCAGTAGTGACATTACCAAAATATATAACGTTTAAATGACCAGTTCTAGGTATACCATAAAGTTGCCAGAACAGATAGATATCTGATACATTTATAAAGGACTCAGGAACTCCCTCAATCGCGATGTTACTACCGTTGCCGTTGTAATCGTGTTCATAGGCCATGGTAAAGTTGAAATACTTCCCTATTGTCATTGGTGAAATTATGACCTTTGAAACTAATCCACTTTGAGCTTTAACCATATCTAAATGCCACGCTTGTTTTATCACGTTAACTACCTTGGGATCTAGACTATCTATCCCAACTACTCCTAATACGTATTTTCCAACGTTGTATGGTAATGAGGGAGTTACATTATTAGAGTAGTAGTAAAATGGTCCAATATCCTTAATTCCTAGCAGACCAAACCAGTAGAGGTTCTTAAATGGATAGTAGTAAACGTTAATGTAAGTGTGAAATGCATTCTCTACGCTTCCCACGGTTCCATTAAATACTAGTATTAGACCATAATTGCCTAAAAATTCTAAGTTATAGGATTTTAGATAGCTTATTAGAGAATTCACATAGGATTTTGAAGGATAGTAGTACTCCCTAAACTGAGATGGAGTAAGCCATTTATGAAAGTGTGACGCTTGGAGGTAAGTTTCGTTAAGATATGATTGTAGAGAAGGTAAATTAGTGAAATTTAAGAGAACTGCTATGTATAGTGGTTGGATGGTGTTGAGAGGTTCTACAAATTCTGATCCTGGAACTATTGAGTATTGTGGAGAAGATGTTTGTATATAGTAATATTGTTCTTGACTTTGCGCTATAGTTGCTAGGAAAGTCGTAGTACTTAGAACTAATATCAGAAGTAACATTAACAACCTTTTTAACATTACATTTTCACTTTCCATAATATGCTTTATCTATCATTTAATATAAACTTTATTCATATTTCAATTATTGTTGATGAACAACATATATTGAATCCCAGAAGGACTTCTCGTAGTACTGAATAGTGTAAGCAATCCTTCTAAGTCTATCAACTTGGTAATCCTCAACTAATTTAACGATCCTATCCTCCAACTCCTTATAAGAACCTCTGAATGCATCAAAGAATCCCGTCTCCCTAATCCCAAATCTCTCCTTTATCATATCCCCAAATCTAGTTACAACATTAGCCCATACTGGTAAATTCACAATTCCAGCAAATAGGAACTCTGAGGGTTTCGCGTAATTAGCTAACCAGGATAAATAGTGAGTGTAGCTTATAGCTTGAGGTGATACATTATATAGTAATGGGTCCTTTACCTCAATTCCCAACTCATTCATCAGTTTTACTAACTCCTTCAAAGCAGCATAATCTCCATCCACTAATATCTTAAATATATCAAGCTCCTCCATATTGGTACTCTTGGATAGACCTATTGCTAATGACCTTAAATCGTGGTTTACAATGTACCATTGGTTTATAACGAAACTATTAACTACCTCCTTTCTCAACACCTTCTCCTTTAATAAGGGGTGATTGATTATTTGCCCATTTAATCCTTCTAACTCTTTTCTTATCTGTTCTAGTATATTCATAACTATAAATTACAAAGCTAGATTATAAATCATTTTATAAGTTGCTTATATCTAGCCATAATAAATTGCTCCTTCACAGCAGCTAGATAAATTTTTATGTTAGTTAGTTAACAAACAAGCAATGAGAAGAATAGACGTATATGATCTATTAATAGGAAAGGGTAATTATGTAGATGATATATCATATAAGGGAAGATATGCAGTATTTATTAGAAGTCCATACCCCCATGCGAGAATAGTTAATATCAATAAAGAAGATGCAGAAAGAAGAGGTGCACTAGTTCTAACTGGTAAAGATTTAGTATCTAGAAGGGTTGAATCTGGCGAAAGAGAAGGAGCTAGTTTAACAATTCCATTGATGGCGATAAATAAGGCATTATACGTTGGTCAACCAGTAGCTTTAGTTATTGCAAACGATCCTTATGAAGCTACGGATTTAGCAGAATTAGTTCAAGTTCATTATGAACCGTTAGAAGGTATAGGAAGCATCGAAAAAGCACTACAGAACAAAGTAGTAGTATTTGAGGATTTGAAGACAAACGTAGTAAGAGAACAAACCTTTGAGTTTGGAAAGATTAATACGCAAGGTAGGCACTTAGAATTAGATTTATACTGGTCTAGAAGTTCTGGAAATCCAATAGAACCTTATGGGGCAATTATAATTCCAACAGATGATGGATTGACCATAATTTCGAATCAGCAAGCAGGGAACGTAGTATCCAATGAAATCCAGAAGGCATTAGGAGTTAAAGTAATCCATAAGAACGCTAGGCAAGGAGGAAGTTTTGGTGAGAAGTTCTCTCTAGTCAGATATTTGACAGTATTAGGCTTTGCAGCGTTAAAGTTTAATGTACCAATAAAGTGGATTGAAACTAGAACTGAGCATTTGATGGCATCAAACGGAAGTGGACCAGAAAGGAAATTCAAAATTCACGCCTATTATTCCTCTGATGGAAGAGTAAATAGTTTAGATATCCACATATGGGAAGATGTTGGTGCCTCTAGAGACGCTGGCCAACCCTTTAAACCTTTAGGGTTCTTAACGGGACCATATAAGATTGGAGGTATAAGATATACTGGAACCTTAGTTGCCACAAATAAGAACCCAGCTGGAGCATTTAGAGGTGCTGGTACGCCACCTCATACATGGGCACTGGAAAGAACAATGGATGCTATAGCTGATGATTTAGGTATTAGTAAGGCTGAAGTGAGAAAAATTAATGCAATAGATATCTTTCCCTATGATACTGGATTTGCGTACTACGATTCTGGAAATCCGAAAGGCTTACTAGATTTAGCATTATCAAGAAATGACATCTTTGCATTGAGGAATAAGAACACTGGAGTAGGCTTAGCATTATCAACTGATCCCAGTACGCCTTCTGGTAGTGAGAGAGTGAAAATTAAGGTTAAGAATAACAAAGTTGTAATCGGTTTGGGATTCGGTCCAGAGGGTCAAGGCAACGAGCATTCAGCAGTAGTAATGGCTTCAAGACTATTAGGAATAAGCCCAGATGACGTTACATATGAGATTCTAGATAACACTGAATTACCAACATCCTTTGGACCTGGAGGAAGTAGAATGGCGATTTACACTTTTGGAGCAGTTTCTGGAGCGGTAGAAGAGTTAAAGGCTAGATTGAGGAGGAAGGCTGAAGTTATCCTAAACGATAAGGTCGTTGACTATAGGGATGGGTACTTTATAGGAGAAAATGGAGGAAAAGTTAGAATTACGTCACTTGAGGGAGAAGAGGTTGACTTCACTTACACATTGCAAGGTAAGTATAGATTCAATGCCTATCCATTCGCCTGTGATTTGGCAGTAGTTAGAATTGAGGACGGTAAGATAAAGCCAATAAAACACGTGGTTTACATTGACCCTGGAACTCCAATAGATGAGGATTTAGTAAAGGAACAAGTAATAGGAGGTACTGCAATTGGAATTTCTCTCGCGCTATACGAACGTTACGCATACGATGATAACGCTAACTTATTAACAACCAACTTAGCGGACTACGGAATGCCAACAGCTGCTGATTTACCAGAGATAGAGGTTAACATAGTTCCAACTCCTTCTCCCTCAACTCCTTATGGAGCTAAGGGAATAGGGGAAATTCCGGTTGGAATAGCTGCAGCTGCAGTCACTAGCGCTATTGAAGACGTTATAAAGAGAAGGATAAATAGAGTTCCAGTAAGCCTAGAAGGCCTTTTTGAATAAGCGCTTTAATTCATTTAAATTTATTTTTGAAACACGAAGAGGTAAACCTATGAATGTAATTTTCGATGTATTAAACGAGATCCATGGGTTTTTTGGTGCACTGTGGGCAGGAGCAGCACTACTTAACTTCTTAATTAGACCTCAGGAAAAGAGGCAATTTGAGAGGATAGGGAAATTCTTTCTGATAACGTCAATTATTACAATAATAACTGGGATAGTAATTTTTGCCTATATTTACCTAGCCCCTTATCAAGGGAATCTATTCCTAGTCGCTGCAATTCTACGTTCAAGTTTAGATATTAGGATAAGGGTCTTCCTAAACTTAGTAGGAGGAGCTTTTGGGTTATTGGCGTTTGGGGCAGGGATTGTTATAAGCAATAGGATAAGACTTATGATACGTTTTAAGGAGGGAGATACCAGGGTATTGGAATTAAGAAAGAGCGTAAGCAACTTATCTAAAATAAGCTTGATCTTCTTACTCCTCTCATTGGCAATGATGATACTAGCTGGTTCAATAGCACAAGTTATAACTTAGAAAGGAAGAAATTCATATTATGGCATTTGGTTATAGATTAGATAGGAACGCAGCAACCTTTAATTTATGGGCTCCCTATCAAAGAAACGTTAAGTTAAAGATACTAAATAAGGGAATTTATGAGATGGAAAGAGATGAGAAGGGATACTTCACCATTACGTTAAATAACGTGAAAGTTGGTGATAGATATAAGTATATTTTAGATGACGGTAGTGAAGTGCCAGATCCGGCTTCAAGGTATCAGCCAGAGGGAGTTCATGGCCATTCTGAAATTATTTCACTAGATTTTAAAGGGGATGATGAGAACGGTGTAAAGGTAAAAAGGGAAGATCTTATAATTTATGAACTTCATACAAGTACATTTACATCAGAAGGTACTTTTGAAGGAGTGATAAAGAAGCTGGACTACTTAAAAGAACTTGGAGTAACTGCAATAGAAATAATGCCTATTGCACAGTTTCCAGGGAAAAAGGATTGGGGTTATGATGGAGTTTACTTGTACGCTGTACAGAACTCTTATGGAGGACCAATTGGGTTTAGAAATCTAGTAAATGAGGCTCATAAACTCGGATTAGCGATAATATTAGACGTAGTTTATAACCACGTTGGGCCCGAAGGGAATTACATGGCCAAGTTAGGGCCCTATTTCTCAGAGAAATATAAAACACCTTGGGGTTTAGCATTTAATTTTGACGATGCTGGAAGTGATGAAGTTAGAAAGTTCATACTAGAAAATGTTGAATATTGGATAAATGAGTTTCACGTTGATGGATTCAGACTTGATGCTGTTCACGCTATTATTGACAATTCTCCAAAACACATCTTAGAGGATATTGCTGATGTAGTCCACAAATATGGTAAGATTGTAATAACTGAGAGTGATTTAAATGATCCTAGAGTTGTTAATCCTAAGGAGAAATGTGGATATAATACTGATGCCCAGTGGGTAGATGATTTCCATCATGCAATCCATGCATTCTTAACTGGTGAGAGGCAAGGTTATTACAGTGATTTCGGTAGTCTAGATGACATAGTTAAATCATATAAAGAAGTCTTCGTATATGATGGAAAGTACTCTAATTTTAGAAGAAAAACTCACGGAAAACCGATTGGTGATCTAGATGGTTGTAAGTTCGTAGTTTACATTCAAAATCACGATCAAGTTGGCAATAGGGGTGGAGGAGAGAGATTAATTAAACTAGTTGATAAGGAGAGTTATAAGATTGCTGCAGCACTCTACATGCTTTCACCATATATTCCGATGATCTTTATGGGAGAGGAATACGGTGAGGAAAATCCGTTTTACTACTTTTCCGACTTTTCTGATCCTAAACTAATACAAGGGGTCAGGGAGGGTAGAAAAAGAGATAATGGTCAAGAGACTGATCCACAGTCAGACTCCACATTTAACGCCTCTAAATTAAGCTGGAAGGTAAATGATGACATTTTTTCATTTTACAAGACTTTAATAAAAATAAGGAAAGAATACGGTCTAGCCTGTAATAGGAAATTGACCGTTGAAAATGGCAATCATTGGTTAACTGTGAAAGGAAATGGATATTTAGTAGTTTACGTGTTTTCCCAATCGATAATTGAAATGAAATATAGGGGGACTCTAGTTTTATCCTCCAATAACTCTTTCCCATCACAAATTGCAGAGAATAAGTATAAATTAGAAAAGGGATTTGCTTTATATAAACTTTAGGGCAAGAGAGTTTAAAAATTCCTATAAACGACTATACTTTAGATGATAAGTAAAAACAAAATTGATGAGGAAGAGAGAAGGAGAAGAGAAGAAGTTAAAAGGTTAGTAATACTCTTATCAATGTTAAGATAAAGGTTTTTTTAAACTCAAATAATAATAAATATCACTATGTCAGTATTCTTCAGAACTAGGGATAGACCTCTACGCCCTGGAGATCCATATCCATTAGGTTCAAATTGGATAGAAGATGAGGATGGAGTAAATTTTTCCTTATTCTCAGAGAATGCAGAAAAAGTTGAATTACTCCTTTATTCACAAACAAATCAAAAGTATCCAAAGGAGATAATAGAGGTTAAAAACAGAACGGGAGATCTTTGGCATATATTAGTCCCAGGGCTGAGACCCGGGCAACTTTACGCATACAAGGTTTATGGTCCGTATAAACCGGCGTTAGGATTGAGATTTAATCCTAATAAGGTTTTAATAGACCCTTACGCTAAAGCCATAAATGGTAATGTGATTTGGAACGATGCAGTATTTGGTTATAAGATAGGAGACCAAAATCAAGATTTAAGCTATGACGAGAGGGATTCCAGCGAATATGTACCTAAAAGTGTTGTGATTAACCCATACTTTGAATGGGACGATGAGGATTTCATTAAGAGGAATAAGGTTCCATTAAAGGATACAGTAATTTATGAAGTTCACGTAAAAGGATTTACAAAACTTAGATTGGATTTGCCGGAAAACATAAGGGGATCTTATGAAGGTTTAGCCTCAGAACAAATGATTAGCTATCTCAAAGATTTAGGGATTACTACTGTAGAATTAATGCCGGTTTTTCACTTCATTGATCAAAGATTTCTGATAGATAAGGGGCTAACAAATTACTGGGGATATGACCCAATAAACTTCTTCTCCCCGGAATGTAGATATTCCAGTAGCGGCTGTTTAGGAGAACAAGTATTCAGTTTCAAGAAAATGGTAAACGAATTACATAACGCAGGAATCGAGGTTATAATTGATGTAGTTTATAATCATACTGCTGAGGGAAATCATTTAGGACCAACGTTAAGTTTCAGAGGTATTGATAATATAGCATATTATATGCTCCAACCAGACAATAAAAGATATTATTTAGACTTTACCGGAACTGGCAACACGTTAAATCTTAGCCATCCAAGAGTTATCCAGATGGTCCTAGATAGCTTAAGATATTGGGTTACGGATATGCATGTAGATGGCTTTAGATTTGACTTAGCAGCCGCTTTAGCTAGGGAATTGTACAGCGTTAATATGTTAAATACGTTCTTCATTGCATTACAGCAAGATCCAATATTGTCACGAGTAAAACTAATAGCTGAGCCGTGGGATGTAGGACAAGGAGGATATCAAGTTGGGAATTTCCCACATCAATGGGCAGAATGGAATGGAAAATATAGGGATTCTATAAGGAGATTTTGGAGAGGAGAAGCGTTACCCTATAGCGAGATTGCTAACAGGCTATTAGGTTCACCAGACATCTACTTAGGTAATAATAAAACACCATTTGCCAGTATAAACTACGTAACTTCGCACGATGGTTTCACATTAGAAGATTTAGTTAGTTATAATCAAAAACACAATGAGGCGAATGGATTTAACAATCAAGATGGAATGAACGAGAACTACAGTTGGAATTGTGGTGCAGAAGGAACTATAAATGACCAAAACGTAATTATGTGCAGAGAGAAACAGAAAAGGAACTTCATGATAACGTTACTTATTAGCCAAGGAACTCCCATGATATTAGGAGGAGATGAGTTAAGTAGGACACAAAGAGGAAATAATAACGCGTTTTGCCAAGACAATGAGATAACTTGGTTTGATTGGAATTTAGATGAGAGAAAATCAAAATTTTTAGGGTTTGTTAAAAAAATGATCCAATTTTATAAAGCGCATCCGGTATTCAGAAGGGAAAGATATTTTCAAGGAAAGAAATTATTCGGCATGCCATTAAAAGATGTAACATTTTACACTCCAGACGGTAAGGAGGTTGATGAGAAAACGTGGAATTCCCCAACGCAAACTGTTATCTTCGTGTTAGAGGGGAGCGTAATGGATGAGATTAACATCTACGGAGAGAGAATTGCAGATGATTCATTCTTAATAATACTTAACGCAAATCCCAATAACGTAAAAGTGAAGTTTCAAAAAGGTAAATGGGAACTAGTTGTTTGTTCTTATTTAAGAGAGATAAAACCAGAAGAAAGAATTGTAGAAGGCGAGAAGGAATTAGAAATTGAGGGAAGAACTGCATTAGTTTATAGGAGGATAGAACTATGATAACAGGCACATATAGGCTGCAACTAAATAATGGATTCACTTTTTATGATGTAATAGAAAATTTGGATTACTTTAAGGAATTAGGAGTATCACACCTATACCTATCTCCAATACTTAAGGCTAGACCAAGGAGTACTCACGGTTACGATGTAGTAGATCATAGCGAAATTAATGAGGAATTAGGAGGAGAAGAGGGATATTTTAGACTAGTTAAGGAGGCTAAGAGTAGAGGTTTAGGAATCATACAAGATATAGTACCAAATCACATGGCAGTACATCATACTAATTGGAGGCTTATGGATCTGTTAAAGAATTGGAAGAATAGTAAATATTATAACTATTTTGATCACTATGATGAAGATAAAATTGTCCTTTCAATTCTTGAGGACGAGTTAAATATCGTTATAGATAAGGGATTGATAAAAGTACAGAAGGATAAAATAGAGTATAGAGGACTTATATTACCGATAAACGATGAAGGAGTTGAGTTCTTGAAAAGAATTAATTGCTTTGACAATTCATGTTTAAAGAAAGAGGACATAAAGAGATTACTATTAATGCAATATTATCAGCTAACTTACTGGAAGAAAGGTTATCCAAATTATAGGAGATTTTTCGCAGTAAATGATTTGATAGCTGTTAGGGTAGAATTGGATGAAGTATTTAGAGAGTCCCATGAGATAATTGGCAAGCTACTTGTTGACGGTTTAAGAATTGACCACATAGATGGACTATATGACCCTAAAGAGTATTTGGATAAGCTAAGACAGTTAGTAGGAAATAACAAGATAATATACGTAGAGAAGATATTGTCAATCAACGAGAAATTAAGAGATGATTGGAAAGTAGATGGTACTACTGGATATGATTTCTTGAACTACGTTAATATGCTATTAGTAGATGGAAATAGTGAAGAGGAGTTAACTGAGTTTTATGAGAGTTTCATTGGAATAGAAATCAATATAGATGAGTTGATAACGCAAAGTAAAAGATTAGTCGCAAATCAGTTGTTTAAAGGCGATATTGAAAGGTTAAGCAAGTTACTAAACGTCGATTATGAATATCTGGTAGATTTTCTAGTATGTATAAAAAAGTATAGGACATATTTACCATTTGAGGATATTAGCACGATAAAGCAATGCGATAAGGAGGGAAGGTTAAGGAATGAAAAGGGAATCATGAGACTCCAACAATACATGCCAGCAATCTTCGCTAAGGGCTATGAGGATACTACCCTCTTCATCTACAATAGGTTAATCTCACTAAACGAGGTGGGGAGTGACCTAAGAAGATTCAGTATAAGCATCGAAGACTTTCATAACTTTAACCTAAGCAGAGTAAATAGTATATCAATGAACACTCTTTCCACTCATGATAGTAAATTCAGTGAAGACGTTAGAGCTAGAATATCAGTACTATCTGAGATACCAAAGGAGTGGAAGGAGAGGGTAGCATATTGGCATGATTTGTTAAAACCAAATATTGATAAAAACGATGAGTATAGATTTTATCAAACACTTGTGGGAAGTTATGAGGGATTTGATAATAGGGAGAGAATTAAGAACCACATGATTAAGGTCATAAGAGAAGCTAAGGTACATACAACATGGGAAAATCCAAATTCAGAGTATGAAAATAAAGTTTTGGACTTCATAGATGGCGCATTTGAGAGCAGTAGTTTTAGAAATGATTTTGAAAATTTTGAAAAGAGAATAGTTTATTTCGGTTATATGAAATCATTAGTTGCAACGACACTTAAGTTCCTTTCGCCAGGCGTACCAGATATTTATCAAGGAACTGAAGTTTGGAGATTCTTACTTACAGACCCAGATAACAGAATGCCGGTGAATTTCAAGAAACTAAGGGAATTATTAAATAATTTGACTGAAAAGAACTTAGAACTTTCAGATCCAAGAGTCAAAATGTTGTATGTTAAGAAACTGCTACAGCTTAGAAGAGAGTACTTACTAAACGATTATAAACCATTACCCTTTGGCTTCCAAAGGGGAAAAGTAACTGTTCTTTTCTCACCAATAGTAACTAGGGAGATTAAAGAGAAGATTAATATAAGGCAAAAAAGCGTGAATTGGATCAGAAATGAGGAAATTAGTAGTGGAGAGTACAATTTGAGTGAGTTAATTGGGGAGCATAAAGTTGTTATATTAACTGAAAAAAGTGGTTAAAGTTGTTTTAATGCTAACTCTATTGCCGTATCTAATTGTGTATCACTATTACTTGCATAATCCTCTGGCTTAATCTCAACAACTATGTCTGGATCTACTCCGTAATTCTCTATACCGAAACCTACATCCTCGAAGTTAACAGCAAACTCTGGTTGACTGATATAAGTATTATCAACTAATCTATATCTGGGTCTTATACCAACAACACCTCCCCAAGTTCTTCTACCAATAAGTACTCCTAGCTTGTACTTCTTGAACAAGAATGAAAAGATATCACCATCAGACCCAGCATGTTCATTAGTTATTCCCACTAAAACCTTAGGAGATGAGAAATACGGCATAGGTATTGGTTTTCCATTCCTAGGATGAACATAGCCAACCCTCTTTAAGAGTAGCTTCTCTAAGAGTAATCCTGAGATGAAACCACCCCTATTGAACCTAACGTCAACCACTAATCCTTCTCTGTGAAATTCGGACATGAACAATCTGTAAAACTCAGCGAACCCTTGATACATCATATCTGGTATGTGAATATACCCTAACCTACCCTTACTCTTCTCGTGAACGTATTCCCTATTCTTCTCAACCCAGTATCTATATATTAGAAACCTTTCATCTTTTAACACTTTAACCGTAACGCGTTTATTCTTACCGTCATTAGTTATTACGTCAAGAATTACTTGATCCTTATTTACTAGATGAGAGTAAATGTTGCCGTTAGCCTCTTCCCCATCAATAGCTTTTATACAATCTCCGACGTTCAATTGAACACCAGGATCCCTTAATGGGCTCCTCTCATTCTCATTAGTGGAATCCCCAACGTAAATTTTTGTAATCTTGTAACATTTATTGTTCTCGTTATATTCAAACTCTCCACCTAAACCACCAACTGATAACGGTTCTGGAGTATCGTAGTCGTAAGCTGTCTCATAGGAATGGGAAGTCCTAGTCTCACCTTGCATCTCTTGAATTATATCAGATAACTCGAACCTAGTACTTACCCTATCTAAAAGTCTCTCGTATTTGGGTAAGACTGAATCCCAATTCTTTAATCTCTCCTCATTCCAATAATTCTGCTTCATCAACTTCCACGTTTCCTTAAGCATTTGTCTCCATTCCTTTTCTGGCTCTACATAAACCTTGACTCTAGATAAATCTATTACCCCACCTTTCCTTCCAGCTGAGTTAAAATCTGGTTTAGCATTAACGTCAAATAATCTTAGATTATCCTTGAGCATTAAAAGTATTTTACTTTTATCGCTTGACAAGGAGAAGCTTGACACATTGTCTGCGTATAATTCCTTTGCCTTATTCTCTAGGTCATAAACTTCTAACCTACCAAATACATCTCCAGTCTGTGTCCTCAGCCCCCTTATTGGATAAGAGAATAGGAAGATCTTGTTGTTCTTAGCTCCAGCTATTTGAACGTAATTTTCCTCTTCAATCGGGAACGGAATTACTCTATCTTCAATTCCCTCGATTACGACGTTTTTATCGTTACTACTAGACTCATCTAATGGCTGGTTAAATGGGGAATAATAATTTCCTAGAACTACTAGGTATGGCTTAACAACCCTCTGGAAACTTAAATTAAATATTACCTTATCGTTAGTTGGGTCTAAATGCCTTGCAGCCAAAAAATATAAATATCTACCATCTGGGTCAAATGACGGTGAAAAGTCATACCCATAGGGAGTTGTTATCCTAACAATCTTCCCGTCAATGCGGGCAAGCTTTATTGATTGAGTGTAATAGCCTTCTGGAAAAGCGTAAGCAAACCACTCACCATTTGGATGCCAATCAAATTCTAAAATTAAGTCATATTCGCTCTTATCTATTAATCTGGCGTTATCACTATCAATCTCGTAAACCCATAACTCAAGCTTATTGTTAGATAATAATATCTTCTTACCATCTGGAGAAACCTTGACTCTCTCTATCCTAGCAAAATCCCTATTTATTACCTTCTCATTTCCATCCTTACCTAAAATCACCAATTTATCATCATCGTTTACTCCTATCACATCACCATTAGGCAAAGCTTGAATCTGCCTATATTTTACACCTTGTTTCTTGCCCAACTGAACTGCGGGGCCATCCCACGGCCTCATTAAAAATGCCTTACCCCTACTTGTTAATGCTATATAATTACCATTTACAACAGCCTCATTCATGTATTCTATCACACTAACGAATTTCGGTTGCCTCTTCTTCCTATCAGTAGGTAAGTCAATATCCAGTTTAGATAAGCTGTCCTTTTCTGGATCGTACAAATATATATCACCAGCGTTTTGAAAAACAATCCTCTTACCATCGCTATTTGCATTCCTACAATAGAAATCGGTGAAGTTGGTATGCCTCCTTAAATCCTTACCGTTCAAATCAACTGAATAAAGATTACCAACCCCTTCATGATTGGATAGAAAGTAAACCCTTTCTTTAACTATCATGGGCCAACTAACGTTACCATCTAAACTAACAAACTTCTCGAAGGTTTTACCACCATCACGGGAAATCCATAATTCACCCTTAGTTCCACCCTTATACCCTTTCCAATTTGGTAAATCTTGATAACCCCTTACAATTACTATTACATTATCCCTTTTTACAATATTGGATAACATGCCGAAAGGCAATTTCTCTGTCTCTCCGTTATTCACATCTGCCTTATACGCCTCATTCCATTGACCAAAAGGAGTGTGAAAGTCAGTTATTACAATAATCTCGTCCTCTGAAAGCCAATTAGCAACCCTACTATTCCTACTACCAAAATAAGTAACCCTCCTAGCTTGCCCATCTTCAACAACGTAAATATCTCCACCTTGCTTACCACTCTTAAGCCAAACAACAGTAAACGCAACTTTTCTACCACTTGGACTTATTTTAGGCCTTATGGAAACTCCTAAACCACTTGTTATCCTAAGCGGCTTCATGTCTTTTAAAGAAAGAAGCCAAACGTCATCGTCTGAAGTAAATGATATTAGATCCCCTCTAATGTCGGGATACATATAGTACGCTTTCATATGATAATGTATAACTTTAAGTATATAGTGTTTTCCACTGTTTAGTTAAATCTTTCAATTTCTTTAGATATTGAACTCATTAAATTTTTCTGGGATTCAGAATCTATCGTTGCATTAAAGGTAAGTTTAACATATCTAGATAAAAATTGAATCTATCCATAAAGCAGTTTTCCACAAAACTCTTTTACTCCAATTAGATCCTTTAGATTATGAGACCTTATGTAATAATATTTAGCACGTTATCAATAGATGGTAGACTCGCAACGAAAACTGGTTATAGCGAATTAAGTTGCCCTTATGATAAGCAAAGACAACATGAGATAAGAAGTGAGGTTGATGCAGTAATGGTAGGAGCTAATACGGTAAGAGTAGACAACCCATCATTAACTGTAAAGTATAGTAAAAATAGGAGAAACCCCATTAGAGTAGTGGTGACTAGAAGTTTCAATCTAGACCCTTCATATAAGATATTCACCACACCACCCTCAACAATAGTCTATACTTCTAATTACGAAAGTGAAAAAGTTGAGGAATTTAATAGGAAAGGAGTAATTGTTAGGAAATTTCTTCATTTAGATGACCTTTTAGAGGACTTATACAACAGCTTCAACGTTAAAAGACTAATGGTTGAAGGAGGTGGACATTTAATATGGTGGTTTATAAGAGACAATCTTTATGACGAAATTAGAATAACAATTTCTCCTAGAATTTTTGGAAATGGAGTCAGTTTTGCACAAGGAGATGGGTTTATTGGTGAGGATTCGCCTAGGCTCACGTTAATTGATGCCAAAATTTGCGAATGTAGGAACGAAGTCCATCTTACGTACCAGAAATACATGGCATAAAAAATATTTAGATCATATTATTAGCGATTATTCGAAAGTTTTCTCCTAATCTATTGTATGTTGAATACTCAATAGAACATAAATATTTTGGTGAAAAATATTGTAAAATCCTTTGATTAGAATTAATATCTGTCTTTCTACAAGCAATATAGGAGGTTCTTATTCAATATCAGTGCTAAGCTTAGGCAAAGGATTCACCAATGGAGTGTTGTTAAATTCGTGGAAATGTTAAAGGCTCAAGCAATAGACCTTGTTGAGTTTTCTGAGGCTTACACTTCCTCCATTAATCCCCTTGATGATAAGAAGTTGAAGAAGGATAAGCAGTTCAAGGAGATGGTAGTCAAGGTTTTTAACCCCTACGTGATGACGGGCACTGCTCACGAGGGTGGGGGTATTAAAATATTCGAGGTGACTGCTAGATATTTGGAGAGTGATGAAGTTTTGTTAGAAAGGGATTCAATTGCTCCCCTTAATCTTGTAAAGAAGGTGGATGGGAGGGTAGTGGCGTTCAGTAATAAATCTTTCGCTCAAACTTCAAGCATAGTACTAGCTAACATTGCCACGTGGGTCCTTTCAACCCACGTGGCGATTCGGGGGAGGGCTTACCTATTTAGGCTCATAAGGCTTATTATTATACCAAACACTCCAAACAACCCTTGCCAACTTCCTAGCCAAAGCGACATACAACTTCTTACCCTTCAACCTATCCTTGTGTGTTTCATAAAACTTCAATAAGGTTGGGTTCCTAGAATAACTCCTCATTGCTAAAAAGTAGAACAAGCTACGCAAGTACTTATTACCCCTCTTGGAAATCCCCCTACTTACCACAGCCTTCCAGCTCCTCTCAACTACGGGATCTAAACCGCAATAAGCAACAAAGGACTCTGGTTTAGGAAAACGCTTAACATCACCAACAATACCAATAATAATACCAGCTGCAAGCTTCCCAACACCTGGTATAGTCAATAGGACATGATCTTGAGGAACTTGCCCTTCAATCATCCTCCTAACCTCCTTCAACCTCTCTTGAATCTCAAGGAGGTTTTTAGCCAAGATTTTGATCTCCTCAAGCACTATTGGCGTGTATTCAAGTTGGTAGAGCTCTTCTCGTGTAAAATCTCCTTTCGCAAGTCTTTCCAACCTATCCTTGTTTACCTTATCGTTATCACTTACTAAGAATAATGCCCTCTTTAACCTATTCTTGTATTTCGTCTCTATGTCCTTTAGGAAGAGTGTTGTCATTTCCTTTAAGGGGTTGTAATCTTACTCCTTAGCCTTGTTAACCATGTTTTCTAATTTTTCTGCATCGTAAAAATCTG
>Ga0081474_122787_pt1 | contig 24177 bp, 27 predicted proteins | sample OneHunmetagenome_2_FD_70978 | JGI IMG/M metagenome (GOLD analysis project Ga0081474, IMG submission 70978) | Ferrous microbial mat communities from One Hundred Spring Plain, Yellowstone National Park, USA v2 (version 2) | ecosystem: Environmental > Aquatic > Non-marine Saline and Alkaline >... | reverse complement strand
GTATTTTAGGGGAGATGTAGTCTGGTGTTGTCAAGAGTTTCTCCCCTAAAGTAATACCAGACTACATCTCCCTTAACTTTTTCTCTAATTACAAAATTTTCTGGGTTAGAAAAAATTATACAATGTAATTATTTTTGTAAAATGAATTTGGGGTCTAAGGTACGAAGAATTAAGTAAGAAAGAAAATAAAGAAAAAATAGCCTAACTTAGAAACCAGGTCCTCCTTTACCTCTTCCTCTTAATAGGAAGACTACTGCAACAATTACTATTATTACAACTATTATTCCTATTGCAGCATAGACAATTGTTGATGTTGAAGTAGTCGTTGTTGTTGAAGTGGTAAGAAATGTTGTAGTTGTCGTTATACTAGTTGTATTTGTAATAGGTACTGTAGTTGTAGTTGTTGTAGTAGTTGTTGTAGTTTGAGGCATTATTGATATCGTGTAAGGTTGATAATAGATTAAATTATAGTAATATCCTACAAACGGATTATATGTAAATCCTTTAACATATGGCTGTACAAAGAAGTAATTAACTGGATTAGGTAAATAAACATAGGGAACCTCTTGATATAATATTTTGTATATTTTAGCAACCTCTAATACTTGTTGAGTTTGGTTCGTCAAGAATGGCAGGGTTTGATATATTTGCTGTAAAGTGGATATATTGACCCACGCAAGATCTCCAGATATTCCACCAAATTCTACATCAGTTTGTGCCATTAACTCCTGGAATATTGGATCTGGCCAATCTGGGAACCAGCCTAAGTCAACAATAGCTGGAGTAGCACTTGGAGTGACCCACGTATCTGTAACTGAAGGCAACACATACTTTATTGAAGTTGATATACCTATTTGCTGCAAGTCTTCTTGAATTATAGTCAATTCCTCTTGTTCTAACTCATTTACTGGAGCTAGGGCATAAATACTTAATGTAGGTAATTGCGTTCCATTAGGATCACCTATTTGTGTTCCATTAGGCAATACTACATAGAAATGTCCTTCATAGCCAGCTTCATTTAAGTAGTGTAAAGCTAGAGACACGTTATATGTGAATGGATGTAACTTATCTAACTGCATAACTTCATTATATATTGGAAATACTGGTGATATAGGACCTAAGTATTCTATAGCTAAAGTTTGATTTTGGAATTTAAATATATTTAATAATGCGCTATAATTAATCGCATGTGCTATAGCTTGTCTAAATGCTGTGATATTAGTTGGGAATACCTGCATATTAAGGGATAAGTAGAACACTGCCGCTTCGTATCCTAAATTAAGGAATATTTGGTTAAATCCTACGTATTTGTTATATTGATATGAGGAGTACATTTGTTGTAGGAATGGTAAGCTTACATAAGAAATCTGTGCTTTATTGGTTGCGAAATCTTCTACCCTGTCAGTGTGTGTTAATCCGTATTCTATTTCTATGACCGGTATGTGTGCAGGTTCAGCTACTGCGGGAATGTTTGATAAATTCTCAGCCCAATAATGAGGATTCTTAACTAAGACAATCTCAGATAAACTTGGTCCAACATACTTAATGACATATGGTCCAGTTCCGTTCATGCCATACTCATCTAGATAGGAATTTGGAGTATTGGGTTGAACTCCTCCATGTTCATCAACAACTACTGGATTATATATTGCCCCCCACCAATTTGCTATATCAAGTAAGAGGTCCCTATAAGGTACTAGCGTATTTATTTCAACTTCATATGGCCCTTTAACTACTACAGCTTGATACGGATATTCCATAATTTTCTGAATTGTAGCATTAGCAGCGTTAAAGTGTGATAATATTGAAGCTAATATATAGGCAGCCAATGTTGCGTTCTTTGTGGTCGGTAATCCAGTAACATTCTGTATAGCTGCTGCAACTCCCCAAGGTAACGCATAACCAGTTTGAGCGTACTGAGTAGAGTTAAATAATAATTCAATGTAATTTGCAACTCCCGGTCCTTGTCCCATTAGTATTGTTCTGTAGAATGAGAACCATACTGTTGATGCGTTTACTTGTACTCCGTCTGGGAAGTATACTCCTTGTCTTATATAGAATGTCCAGTTCTCGTAGTTTGATGTACTCCAGTTTTGTGCTATTACTGGGACTACTTGAAGATAATTAGAACCATTAAATTCTACTAATTCTTGGAACACTGCTGTAAATAATGGCCCATCTTGAACATAGAATCCTGTCGCTGGATCGAGCGCGTCTGGCGGTGCTGTTTGAGATACGTCAACGAGCACTGAAGAGTTAGGAGGAGCCAATGTAAAAGTTGTTTGAGCGGAAGTCTGTAAGAAAAATGCTAATGGTAATATTAGGCTAGTTAACATTACTACTAAAATTAATATACCTTTTATATTTGGCATTAATAATCCCATACTCATTAATTTACGTATATTTAAAAAGTTTATGCCTATACTCGTTTTTTATCTATTAACTTTTCGATTATAAAAGAGTCTTATCTAAAATATTTATACTTATTTTTATATTTATTAATATTTGCATTTAATAAAATTATAATAGGACCTCCTTTATTAGAACTATAACTTAACGCTTTTATGAACACCATCATCCATCAATGCTATACAATAACTCCCTATTCTCGCTAGTTCCTTTCCCAGCTCTTTACAAGGTATATTTAATGAGTTAACTATTTTATTAATTTCTCTCATTTTCTCTCTTATATCTCTTATAAATTCCATATTTTGATTGAAAAAGACCTCAGAAGCCTCTTTAAACATTATAATTAAATTTATAGCTATCTTACTAATCACATCTGGTACATTAATACATTCTGCTACTATTGTTGAAGCCATTTTAATATGTGTGAGCATTCTTCCCATGTCACGCATCGCAATTGCATATAAAATTAAGTCCCTTGTAGTGATTCCCTTTATTTCAAATTCCTCTTCTTTTTGTGAAATTAAAGCAATTTGTCTTATTAGTAAATTATACAGTTTATATAATTCATCAGATCTATTCTTTAAATCTATAGCCATTTCTTTATTAGGATTTTTTATTACCTTCTCTAAATCTTCTAATAATACCAATAATTTCTGTGAAAAAATTTTCATTCCATTTATGATATCTATCTGATGATCGTTATGGATCTTAAACTTTATATAATTAAAACTTTCACTTTCCACTGCTAATCCTGGTAAATATAATTGTAAATTTTTTATCTCATTTTTATGTTCAGCAGATATTATTGTTTCAGATCTTATTTCAATTTCAGATATTCCCTGCATATAATATACACTAATTAGATATTTTACAGTCTCGACGTCAATATTATTTAAGTTAATTATTTTTTCAGTATTGTACATTCTATATGGCTTTATTATCAATTCTCCATCCTTCTCTATTACAAATACCTCACTTTTAGCGTCAAGATTGTTTCTTCTAATCCAATCTGGTGGCAAAGTTATAATATAACTTCCTCCTTTAATTTTCTGAATTCTTCTCCTTAAATTCTTCTCCATTAATGTATAAAATATGGTTACATAATAAAAAGATTTATGTGGAATGTTAGAATATTGCAGCTACTAAATCGTCTTCCTTTAACTCTACATCTTCGTCTCCGTTTATACCTATTTCTGGCATTACAGGTATCTTAACGTTAAATCTCTTTAAATTGCTAGCAACTCTCATTACTGCTTGTCTCCATATTTTCTCTCTTTCTTCAATTGTGGGCAAACCTAACCCCGCATCATTAGCAAGTTCTTCCATTTTCTCGTGAACTTCCCTATACCAAGGAGGTAATTTCCAAAACTCCTTAGGAGGTTTATAAGTTATTAGAGATAAGAATACGAAGCCCGCTCTTATCTGCTTTGTTACAAATTGCTTCTTTTCCTCGTTCATTTGTCCTAAGTTATTGGTTAATATTAAATGTGTGAATGCATAATGTCTTGTTTCATCTACCGTTAAATTCTTAAATGCTTCCTTAAATGTAGGTATCTTTGACTTATCTTTCATGCCACTAAACACTGTAGTCGCTGCTGCCTCACCCATCATAAATGACGTAAATAATATATCTAACGTGTATTTTTTATAAGCCTCTAAATATCCTTTCCAATATCTTGCTCCATTCCACCATACCCATTCAACGTTCAGCTTCGCTTTTCTCTCTAGATCGTCTTGAGGCTTAAAATTAAATGGAAAGCCTTTAAAAGTCTTCTCTATTGCAAATCCACATAAGATGTTATGTCTATTTTCGTCGTAAGTAATAGTGGTTAATAGTGCTTTTATTGTTACTGGTAATCTTTTCTCAGCAGCTTTAACTAGTGCATAAGCAAACACTGGTGTAGCATTATCGAAATTAGACAATAAAGCCCACCAATATGCTAACGCTAACCGTTGTTTTCTATCTAATCCAGATACTATTTCCTCATATTCTTTCCAATCTAAATCTTCTTCATCCCATTGCTCCTTTTTAGCTCTTTTATAGAGTCTCATTGCTTTTTCATCGTCGAAATTCCAAGTAGGTGGATAAACGTTATCTTCTGGATATATTGGATCTTCTTCATAATTTATATCCATCAGTTCACCATATATATGTAATGACTTTAAAAATATAAGCATTTCTCTTACATATTTTATAGATTATTTGATAATTTGTGATGATCTTTATTAATCCATATATACTTCCATTTTTTATATACAATTGGTTATTTTCTAGTTTTCCCATCTAAATGATATACTAATGCAGTTACATAAGCTATTATTTTTCCTTCATTATTCTTTACAAGTATTTTGTATAAAGACGTAGTATTTCCAGAACTCTCTTCAAAAGCCTCCGCAATTAACTTCTCTCCCTCAAAAGAAGGTCTTCTGAAGTGAATATTTACGTTAAGTGCTACTGAATTCCTAGAATAATTGCTTACGTATTCAAATGCTGCGTCAGCTACTGCAAATATAAACGAACCATGAGCTCCACCATGCATATTTAAATAGTTTTTATCTACAATTGCTGAAACTCTCGCGTATCCTTCTCTTACTTCCTCTAAATTTATTTTAAGGAATTCAAGAAAAGGACTTCCCTTAATCATTTATATTCCCTTAAATTTTGGTTCTTTTTTTTCTTTAAAGGAACTTATACCCTCCTTAAAATCCTCAGTCTTCCCTAAGTATCCTTGAATTGAGGACTCATATTCTAAGAATTTCTCTAAATCGCTATATAATATTAAATTTGCTAGTTTCTTTCCAGCAACGTAAGATTGAAAAGGTCCACTAACTATTTTTTTAGCTAAAGATTCAGCTTCTTGTAATGGGTTCTCACTAATTTTAAGTAATCCCCATTTTTCAGCTTCCTCAGCAGTGAACTCTCCACCTAATACTGCTAGTTCATAAGCCCTCTGATTCTTAACTAATTTTAAAAGGAAATAAGCTACTCCAGTATCTGAGGTTAAACCTAGTCTTTGAAATGCAGTGACGAATCTAACGTCTCTTCTCGCTATTTTGATATCTGTAGATAATGCAATTCCTATACAAGCTCCGGCTGTTACGCCATTTATGGCAGCTATATATATTTTGTCCGAGAATCTGATTTCTCTAACGATGGGATAAAAAGTTTGCCGTAAGTCATCTGCAAAATCTTGAGCTAATTCATTTACGTCTGCACCAACGCAAAAAGCCCTTCCTTCACCCGTTAATATCACTGCTCTAATTTCACGATTAGAATTAATCTCCTTAAGTTTAGATATCAATTCGGTTCTCATTTGAAGATTTAATGCATTTAATTTATCTGGTCTATTTAGTGTAATTACTGAATAGCCTTCCTTATTCTCAACCTTTATCATTTCTCCCACCTAGGTTTCCTCTTCTCTATAAAAGCCTTCATTCCTTCTTTAGCTTCCTCTGTACTTAATGCTAAATAAAAGTTTCTCCTTTCTATATCTAAACCTTGTTGAAGTAATGTATCCCATGCCTTGTTTACTGCCTCTTTTGCAAGCATAATTGTTATTGCCGGTTTAGTTGTTATTTCCTTTGCGAGTTTAATAGCCTCATCAAGTAAGGAATTATCTGGAACTACCTTATTTACTAATCCATAAGCCTCAGCTTCTCTAGCACTTATTAACTTGCCAGTTAAGACTAGTTCCATTGCCCTAAATTTTCCTACAGTTCGTGTTAATCTTTGCGTCCCACCAGCACCCGGTATTATTCCTAGATTAATTTCTGGTTGCCCTAATTTAGCAGATTCAGCAGCTATTATTATGTCGCAAGCCATAGCAAGTTCAAGACCACCACCTGCAGTTATTCCGTTTAGTGCAGCTATTATGGGCTTTTTAAATGATCTCAATTTTTCCCATAATGGCATATGACCTCTTTTCATTATATCTTCTAAAGGAGTTTCTAACATTTCCTTAACATCTGCACCTGCAGAAAAAGCCCTACCGTTTCCAGTAATTATAACTATCTTTACGTCATTGTTATTTTCTAGTTCATCTAAGGCTTTAACCAATTCTTCTACCATCTGCAAATTTATTGCATTTAATTTATCTGGTCTATTTAGTCGAATAATTCCTATATTTTCTTTAACTTCTATTTGTATTGTATTATACATATATATGTATTTCACCCGCATATAGTACTTTTCATAAAAGTTTATATAGTTTAGTACAATAAAAAATCATGGTTATTTCAATATGGGAAAAAGAGTTGCAATAATAGGCGTTGGTAATTCTAGATTTGGTAAGAGAGATGATGTATCTATTCAGGAATTAGCCTGGGAATCTATTAAAGAGGCTTTGAACGATAGCGGATTATCACAAAAAGATATTGGTCTAGTTGTTGTAGGAAGTACAGCATATAGAGGTGTTGAGTTATATCCAGCCCCTATAATAGCTGAGTATTCTGGATTAACGGGAAAAGTCCCACTTAGAGTAGAAGCTATGTGTGCTACTGGTTTAGCTGCAGCTTTAACTGCATATACTGCGGTATCTTCGGGTTTAGTTGATGTAGCTATGGCAGTAGGTGTTGATAAGATGACTGAAGTTGACACTTCTACTTCTTTAGCTATAGGAGGTAGAGGTGGGAATTATCAGTGGGAGTATCATTTCTATGGGACTACATTTCCCACTTATTACGCCCTTTACGCAACTAGGCATATGGCAGTTTACGGAACGACAGAAGAGCAAATGGCTTTAGTAGCGGTAAAGGCACATAAATACGGTTCAATGAATCCTAAGGCACATTTTCAAAAACCAGTTACAGTAGAGGAAGTTTTAAAATCTAGAGTTATTTCGTGGCCCATTAAATTACTAGATTCATGCCCCATAAGTGACGGTTCAGCTACAGCTATTTTTGCCTCAGAAGAGAAAGTTAAGGAGTTAAAGATTGAAAACCCAGTCTGGATAACTGGAGTTGGTTACGCTAATGATTATGCTTATGTGGCGAAAAGAGGTGAGTGGACAGAGTTTAAGGCTACACAATTAGCTGCAAAGCAGGCATACGAAATGGCTAAGATAACTCCTAATGATGTGGAAGTAGCTACAGTTCATGACGCATTTACGATTGCGGAAATAATGGGTTACGAGGATTTAGGATTTACTGAAAAAGGAAAAGGTGGAAAATTCATAGAGGAAGGTCAAAGTGAAAGGGGAGGAAAGGTAGGAGTTAACTTATTTGGCGGTTTAAAAGCTAAGGGACATCCTCTCGGTGCCACAGGTCTTTCTATGATTTATGAAATAACTAAACAATTAAGAGATGAAGCTGGAAATTTGCAACATCCTTTAAAGAAATATATAGGGTTAGTTCACAATGTAGGTGGTACTGGGCATTTCGCATATGTTATGATTCTTAGGAGGTGAGATAATTGCAGATAGATGCGATACCTTTATCGTTAAGATACAAAATACAATACCCAGACGATTTCATAAATGCAATTAAAAGGGGAGAAATATTAGCTACAAAATGTAAAAACTGTGGAGCTACTTACTTTCCTCCTCAAAGGGATTGTTACAATTGCGGTAAAAACGAGACGGATTGGGTTAAAATAGATAATGAAGGAGAACTAATGACTTATAGTATAGTATTTCAAAAACCTCAAGGTTTTGAGAATTATGACAATTATGTTATAGGCATTGTAAAGACTAAGGATAATATAAGCTTAATGGTTTGGATAAAAGGGGAGCCAAAAGTAGGAGCAAAGGTAAGGTTAATAACTGATGGAATAAGGCTGATAGGTGAGGTAATGAAATGAGTGTGAAATTAATTTACGATGAAACAAACCCTAAGACATTAAATAAGGAAGAAATAAACGAGGTTCAGAGAATTAGGTTAAGGAGTCTAATCCATAAAGTTTACGAGAATTCACCTTACTATCATAAGTTATTTAAGGAAAGGGGAATAAGACCAGAAGATATAAGAAGTATTGAAGACCTAGTTAAAATACCGTTTACTACAAAAGACGATTTAAGAAAAAGAGCTTATCCTCACGGTGGTGATTTCTTAGCAGTACCCTTTGACCAAATAGTAGGCTGGCATATGACTTCTGGGACAACTGGAATACCTACGGTTAATGCATATACCTGGAATGATATTGAGGTTTGGACTAATTTAGTTGCAAGAAGCTTAAGAACTGCTGGCGTTACCAACAATGATATTGTTATGAATATCTACGGCTATGGTCTGTTCACTGGTGGAATTGGCTTGCATCAAGGTATTCAGAGAATTGGAGCTAAGGTAATACCATGGAGCACAGGGAGAACTGAGGCATTAGTTAAGGCATTAAAGGATTTTAAAGCTACTGTGATAACTGGAACTCCATCTTATGAGCTATTAGTTGCAGAAACTATAGTTAAATTAGGCATAGATCCAGAAAGGGATTTAGAACTTAGACTCGCAATCCCTGGAGCTGAGGCGATGACAAAGGAAATGCTTGAGAGAATAGAATTAGAGTTAGGGTTAAAGAAAAGAGGGGGGAGAGCTCTTGAAATTTACGGCTTAACAGAAGGCTTAGGACCTGGAGTATCTCAAGAATGTCCTAATGATAATCATGAATGGATGCACATCTGGACTGACCATTATGTTGTTGAAATTGTAGATCCAGATACTGGTGAAAGAGTTTCTGAGGGTGAAGAAGGAGAAATGGTAATTACAACCCTTACTAAGGATGCTATGCCTTTAATCCGCTATAGAACTAGGGACATTACAAGTATGGTAGATAGCGATGATGAGATTCCGTTTCCTAAGATTAGAATGATTAAGGGAAGAGTAGATGATGTTATATTTTATAAAGGTGTTAAGCTATTTCCTACTGCGATCAATCACGTTGTAATGGCTCATCAAGAAATCTTAGAATATCAGATAATAGTGGATAAATCAACTAGGGAGCATAGATTAATAATCAGAGTCGAGACTGAAAAACCATCAGAGAAATTGAGAGAAAAATTGATAGAAGAAATTAGAACAGTAGCATTTGTAACGCCAGAGATAGAATTTGTAAATGTTGGTACTTTGCCTAGATTTGAGGGCAAATCTAGAAGGGTAATCATAAAAGAGTAATACAGTTATTAATAATATGAATTTATTTGATAATTCTTATTATTAAATAATTATTACATTCCGTATAAATTTCAGATCAATCAAAATTTTATAGATATAAACAATATAAATCTACTTTTATTATATGTTAAAATATATTTTAAGATAAAACTAAAATAACTAACAATATTCTTGAAAAAATATATTGTTAAAATAAACGAAATATTTAAAAGTATGTATGCAAGATAATATTATTAGGGAAAGATATGAGTTCTCTTAAGATCTATAAGGAATTGGATTTAACTAGTTCGTCTTGTGCAGGTCCTATAGGTGAGTTATCTAGCGTTGTTGATGAGTTGAGGGAGGGTGAGGCTGTTAAGGTAATTTTGGGTGATGAGGCTACTAAGAAGGATATAACATTATGGGTTAAGAAGAGGGGTTTGAAGTTAATACAAGAGTCACAAGAGGGAAACAAATACATACTATTAATAGGAAAATAAGGTGGGTAGATTATGCCTAAAAGGATTATAGTTGCAGGAGGAAATATAGGAGGTACGATAATAGCTAATAGATTGGTCCAGAAATTAGAAAGTGAAATAAATAAGGGTGAGGTAGAAGTAGTAGTTTTAAATAAATCTGACGAACACGTATACTTACCAGGTCAATTATTGGTAGCATTTGGTTTAGAAGTACCAGGGGAGTTAATAAGGAAGGAACGCGAATTATTAGACCCTAGGGTTAAATTCTTACATGGGGATAAGGGTACAATAACTAAGATAGATGTAGCTAATCACACTGTTCATACCGCAGACGGAGCAGTTCATAATTACGACTATTTAGTGATTACTACTGGAGTGGAGTACACATGGGACGAAATACCAGGTTATAGGGCTGCAGCACATACCCCTTATGAGTTTGATGCTTCCTTAAAGATGAGAGAAGCTTTAGAGAAATTCCAAGGAGGTACGATAGTAGTTAATACTGCTAGATTGCCTCATAGGTGTCCCGTAGCACCATTAGAGATTACGTTAATTTTAGACGATTATCTGAGAAAGAGGGGGATTAGGGATAAGACTAAAATAATATATACTTATCCGGTTCAAGGAGTTTTCGGAAGACCTATAACAAATAAATTCATGCTACAGATATTTGAGCAGAGAGGCATAGAGGTTCATTCTCCGTTTACAGTAAAAAGTGTTGATCCCAATGAAAAAGTTATAGAATCGCAAGAAGGGGAAAAACTCAAATTCGATATGTTAATAGGCGTTCCTCCAAACATGGGAGCTAAGGTTATTGAAGATTCTGGAATAGGAGATAGAAGAAGATGGGTACCTACAGATAAATTCACTTTAAGAATGAAGGATCAATCAAACGTATATGTAATGGGAGATGCTACTGATTTACCAGTGTCTAAGGCAGGATCTACTGCTGATTTTGAATCTTATGTAGTAGCCCATAATATAGCTAATGACATAAAGGGTAATTTTGGTGTTAAGAATTACGGGGGAGATGTTTTATGTTATATAGCAACTGGTACGGATCAAGCTACATATATCAGATTTAGCTATACTATGAACGAAAGTCCTCCACCACCTTCATATATACACTGGTGGGGAAAGATAATGTATAATAAAATGTACTGGACAGTTACTGCTAAGGCAGTGGTGTAAATGAAAACCGGTATAATAGTGGGCTCTAATGAGAGGTCTAGGTTAACATACGCGGCAATGACTTCCGTAATAATATCATCTATGGGAGATGAAGTTTACGTTTTTTTAACAATGGATGCAGTAAAGGCGTTTACTAAGAATCCCGAAGTTAAGAATGAGGACATATCTTCAAAAACAATGGTAGAGAAGAAGGAAGAGGATTACATGAGCCTATTTAGAAAGGCTAAGAAGAGCGGGAAAGTTAAAATCTACGCTTGTTCTTATGCAAGTAAATTATTTAATTACACTAAAGACGATTACGTAGATTTAGTAGACGAGATAGCAGGAATAACTTCTTTTACTATGGAAGTCGAAGGAGGGCAAATAATTTCAGTGTGGTAATTATGCAGGCAATTAACTTAGAGAAATTAGCATCTAAAATAGATGAGAAGAAAATAGAAGAATTAGCAGAACTTATAGATCTAACACCAGCACTTAATGAAGTTCTAAAGAAGGTAAATGAGCTTAAAGAGACTGGTGGTCTGGATGCCATAGTGAATTCGGCTTATGTTGCTAAGACTTTGCGTGATATGTTAAATGATGAGGCGATACAGAACCTAGGAGGAATATTGTCTTCGCTACTAGAATTAGGCAAGGCTTTATCTAAGAGGGAGGTTTTTGAAAATACTATGAGTATAATTAATAATATTGATGTATTATCCGATGTTACTAACAAGTTAAAACTAATGAGGGATGACGGTACTTTAGACGTTTTAATAAATATGTCATATTCCATTAGGACTTTGCGTGATATGTTAAACGATGATGCCATACAGACATTAGGCAACGTTCTTTCAAGTTCATTAGAGCTATTGAAATTTACGTCACAAAATTCTGAAGCAATTAAAACTATATTAGATAAATCAGCTGTAATTAGTGAACTTTTAACAAGATTAGATAACATGAGAGCAGATGGTACTCTAGATGTTCTCATGAATTCGGCTTATGTTGCTAAGACTTTGCGTGATATGTTAAATGATGAGGCGATACAGAACCTAGGAAAGTATATTTCAAATATTTTAGAAATTATGAAGGAAATTGATGACGAGACAATACAATCAATAAAGACTACTATGAAAAAGTTAAAAACTGTAAATAATGTACTAGCAAAAGTTGAAGAATTAGATACTAATGGTGCGTTGAATGTTGTAATTGATTTAGCTTATGTTGCTAAGACTTTGCGTGATATGTTAAATGATGATGCTATTACACATTTATCTGAATATTTGTCACAATTTTTAGAAGTTTATCCTAAGGCTTTGGACTTCTTTAATATCACTTTTAGTGAGATTCCGTTTAAGATGTTAAGGGCTATAACTTCAGATGAAGTCAAAAAGTCTCTAGAATCTCCTCCTCAAGTATCGTTAGGGGGGATTATTAGATTATTATCTGACCCAGAAATACAGAGAGGGCTTGGCGTAATATTCACTATAATAAGGGCTATAGGAAAGGAATTTACTACTAAGTAGATTTTTTTCCTAATTTTCCTAACTGTATTGATCACAAAATATTTAAGAATAGAGTGAAATTAAGGCTTATGCGAATTGCTGTAACGTATGATAAGTCACAAGAATTAAAACCATTAGATGAGGCTGAAATAATAGGTATTATAGATGAGGAAAAGAAGGAAGTCGAACAATATGAAAATCCAGGAGTAGGAAGTAAAGAGGCAACTATGTCGGTGATTTTAGACCTAAATACAGATGCCATAATAGTGAGACCTAAGTTCTTATGTCCCGGTTCTTATATGATGTCTTACGGTAGGCTTAGATACATTCCAACAGGCTATAGAACATTAAAGGAAGTATTAGAACATTTAGAGGAGATAAAGAAGAATATAAAGGAGGAATTAGACGAGGAGATGTACGCTGAAGAAATGGAGGAGTTTTAATCATTAAATAATTTATAGCACTCATCTATTTCTAATATGGAGTACATCCTTTCTCTTGCATCATCTAAGCAAGGTAGGGTTTTTATTAATCCCTTTTCTCTAAGAATTTTTAATGCATAACGTAAAGTCCTAGTTGGTAATTTTGTTTGCTCTTGTAACTCCTTAAATCTTACTACCTTCTTTTCTATAAGCACTTTTAATACAAGTTTTGCAGAGGGCGGAAGTTTTTCCATCATCTTTATCTTTTCCTTTTTATTTCTTAAGACTTTCGTTAGGTGCAAAAATGATTTTATTTTAACAATTTCTTTAATAATTTATACCATAGCATACCGTTCTCATCCATTCCCTTACTTATCTCATAGCCCATTCTAATCCATAATTCCATTCCTCCAAGCATATTGTAAACTTTTAATCCATCAAATAAATAATGTTTATTATAAATTAACCAAGTCGATCTATTTGCATGTTCACAAACTATGGCGACAGAATTAGCATTTAATAACGGGAATAGTTTTTCAAAATAATCTAACGGTAATAAGATTGCTCCTGGTATATGATGTTCCTCATATTCCCAAGGCTGTCTAATATCTACTACTGTAATTGAATTAGTTTTAATTAGTTTTCTAATAATAGATGGTGGTACGCTTTGAATGTTGTGAAAATAAGGAGACCTTCTCTCTGTTACTTGCATCGCATTTTAAACTCTTAAGAGAAGAATTTAAACATGTCGAAATTTTAGATTTTAGAAACCAATTTTATTTTCAATGAAATTTACATAAAATGCCTAAAACTCTATGTTAGCTAACTTTTTATTTTCTTAAAAGAATATGCTAACTTGATGGCTATTGACAGCTTAATTGATAAATTCAAAGCAAATTTAGACAAGTATAAGAAGATGGGTCTTAATCCACTATCATTAGCTACTGGATGTGCTGTAAAAGTAGATTTGATAGACACAGTATATCCCGCAATACAGAAAATAAGGGGAGAATTAATAAGAAGAAATATTGAAATATTGCCCAGAGAAGACGCTGATATTTTTATAACTAGGGAAAAAATGGAAATGAAGAGGATAATTAATGGTGGGGAATTTGACGCAGATAGGGCTGTAAGTCTAATTCAAGTCAATCAAGAGACTGCAGGAGATCCAAATAAATTCGCTGAATTTTTATTAAAAACATATACGTCAATAAAGACTTCAAGGAAGCTAACTATTGGAAAGGGTCATTCTATTGTTACAACTAATCCTAAAGGTGAAGTTGCTGTATTGGATCTGTTTAGGCTTGAAGGAGGAAAGGAAAATTCATATACAGTAGCAAACAACGACACAATACAAATAGTAGATCCGTTAGATGACCCAGGATCACAAATGCAAGTCGACGTAGCCATCTCAAATTCCTTAAACGATCTCTTCACAAAAGGAGTATTTCAAGATCTTAAAATGATCCCAGTTGCAGACGCTCCAGTTGATGAATTAAAACAGCAACTGTTGAGAAATTTTGAAAACTATTCGAGAACTTACTCTATAGAGTTGCTAAACGACGTACAGCCTAACTCTAAAACGCTTATGATAGGTGCAACGGTGATAGGTAAGTCGGATCACGAATTACCTACATTTTATAATAAAGTTAATGAAAACATGGAAATATTAGTTACTAGGCCAGTAGGTGAACTAACGCCAATTAACGTCTATATGTGGATGTTAACGGTTCCAGAGTTAATAGAAGATATGGAAGTTAGGGGTATCACTATACAAAGAGTTGAGGAAGCTAAAAAGAGGGCTCTAACTTACATGCGATCTCCAAACATAGAGGTGGCTAAAATCATTTATGAATATTTACCACCATTTGGTGGAGCATTTAATGAGGAATCTCATATAGCTATGACTACAGATGTAACTGGTCCCGGTATATTTGTGATTAAAGAGTTCGCTGAGAAAGCTCAGGTTGATGTAGAACTTTTCGAGATTCCAGTCATAGATAAGGAAATTCATGAATTTGCTACAGAGAATTTCATTATTCCAAACTCTACTGCTGGAACAAATGGTGCTATCGTCATTTTTGCTCATAAAAAGGTTATTAATGAAATTTATGATGAGTTAAAGAAAAAAGGACAAGAGCCTTACATTATAGGTAAGGTTATAGGTAAGGGAAATGGTACTGTAATAGCTCCTCCTACAATTACTAAATATATCCATAGGAATAACGTGTTAAGGCAATTTAAGATAAAATGAAATATTTCTTTTATGAAATATTTCTATATGGAATTATTACTCCTTTTAAGTCATGTTAATAAAAAATGTTTAATTAGTTACTTTTACGTAACTCTTCATTGTTTAACAATGCAAGAAGTATCAACAAAATTTTTTATAATATATGGATTTTAGCTAAATATTTTTTAATACGATAAAATAAATAGTTAAACATCTATTATATTTTGTGTACCCACCAGATTTTAGTTACGTTAGAGTTACTACTGTGGAAGAAGCGACTAAGTTCTTAGAATCTCATGACGATGCTAGACCAATAGCTGGAGGGCAGAGTTTAATACCCATGCTTAAGTTAAGAGTGATATCTCCAAGTTATATAGTAGATCTTAATCCAATAAACACGTTAAGCTATATAAGTAGTAGTTATAGTTCTACAAGGATTGGTGCACTGACACGTTATTACGAGATATTGAAAAGTGATTTAGTTAAAATAAATGTTCCTTTATTATACCAAGCAGTAAAAGTAGTAGGTGATATGCAAGTTAGAAATCTCGGTACAATTGGAGGAAGTACTGCTAATGCCGATCCTTCAGCTGACATACCAACAGTATTAACAGCATTAAATGCAGATATTATATTAACTTCATCCTCTGGTAGTAGATCAGTAAAAGCCTTAGATTTCTTTAAAGGTGCTTTTACTACTGATATAAAAAAGGGTGAAATAATAAGTGAAATTGTATTACCAAACTTAGAGGGATATAGAACATTTTACAAAAAAGTTGTGAGAAGAGCTGGTGATTTCGCCCTAGTTTCCTTAGCCTTGGCAATAAAATTGAGGGGTAATGAAATAGAAGATATAAGACTAGCTTATGGAGGAGTTGGAGATAAGCCCTTTAGAGCCTTAGAGGTTGAAAAGAATGTTATAGGAAGGAGATTAAATAATGAACTCGTAGAAGAGATCGTAAGTAAGGTTTCTAACCAAGTAAATCCCCCCTCAGATACAAGGGGGAGTTCTTGGTACAGAAGGGAAGTTATGAAAATTATAACTCGTAATACCCTAAAGGAGGTGATGGGTTAAATGTTAATTGTAAATAAGGGTGAAAAGGTAAAAGTTAAGGTAAAGGTAAACGGTACATGGTATGAAAGGTATGTAAGCCCTAGGACGCTATTAGTTGATTTCATAAGAGACGAGTTAGGGCTTACTGGAACTAAAGTAGGTTGTGATACTACTACTTGTGGGGCATGTACTGTGTTACTAAACGGAAGATCCGTGAAATCTTGCACGATGTTCGCAGTACAAGCTGATGGAGCAGAAATTACAACTATTGAAGGTTTATCTGTAGATTCTAAACTTCATCCAATACAAGAGGCGTTTAAAGATAATTTCGCTTTACAATGCGGATTTTGCACGCCAGGAATGATAATGCAATCCTATTTCTTATTAAAGGAAAATCCAAATCCTACAGAAGAAGAAGTAAGGGATGGTCTTCACGGAAATATATGTAGATGTACTGGATATCAAAATATTATTAGAGCTGTTTTAGATGCCTCTAGGAGGTTGAGAGCATGAGCTATGTAGGAAAACCAGTAAAAAGATTATATGATGACAAATTTGTTACAGGTAAAAGTACTTATGTTGACGACATAAGAATGCCAGCACTTTATGCTGGATTTGTAAGAAGTACGTATCCTCATGCATATATTAAGAGAATTGATGCAAGTGATGCATTAAAGGTTAACGGTATTGTTGCAGTATTTACTTCAAAAGAGATAAACCCATTATTAAAGGGTGGAATAAGACCCTGGCCTACTTATATTGACCTAAAATCATTCAGATACATAGAGAGAAAGGCATTTCCAGAAAATAAGGTCAAATACATAGGAGAACCAGTTGCAATTGTCATAGGACAAGATAAGTATAGTGTTAGGGATGCGGTAGATAAAGTAATAGTAGATTATGAGCCTTTAAAACCAGTAACGAGTATGGAAGAGGCTGAGAAAGATCAAATTATAGTTCACGATGAATTAAAAACTAATATATCTTATAAAATACCGTTTAAAGCAGGAGAAATAGATAAGGCGTTTAATGAGGCAGATAAAATCGTTAAAGTCGAAGCTATAAACGAAAGACTCATACCAAACCCCATGGAACCCAGAGGGATAATAGCCAGATATGAGGGAGGAACTTTATCCATTTGGTATTCCACACAAGTTCCCCATTATATGAGATTAGAATTCTCAAGGATATTTGGTATTCCAGAAAGCAAAATAAGAGTCTCAATGCCAGATGTGGGTGGAGCATTTGGCAGCAAAGTTCACTTAATGCCAGAAGAGCTAGCAGTAGTAGCATCATCAATAATATTAGGTAGACCAGTAAGATGGACTGCCACTAGAAGTGAGGAAATGTTATCCAGTGAAGCTAGACATAACGTATTTACTGGAGAAGTAGCAGTGAAGAAAGATGGAACGGTTCTAGGAATTAAAGGGAAGCTATTGTTAGATTTAGGTGCGTATATGACAGTTACCGCTGGTATACAGCCATTAATAATTCCTATGATGATACCTGGGCCATATAAAATACGCAACTTAGATTTAGAGAGTGTTGCAGTGTATACAAATACTCCTCCGATTACTATGTATAGAGGAGCAAGTAGACCTGAGGCAACATACATAATTGAGAGGATAATGAGTACGGTAGCAGATGAGCTAGGATTAGATGATGTTACTGTTAGAGAGAGAAATCTAGTTACAGAATTACCTTATACCAATCCTTTTGGATTAAGATATGATAGTGGAGATTACGTAGGGTTGCTAAAGGAGGGTGTTAAAAAGCTAGGATATTATGAGTTAAAGAAATGGGCTGAGGAAGAGAGGAAGAAGGGTCATAGAGTAGGAGTAGGATTAGCATTTTACTTAGAAATATGTAGTTTTGGTCCATGGGAATACGCTGAAATTAGGGTAGATGAAAGAGGAGATGTGTTAGTGATCACGGGGACGACTCCACACGGTCAAGGTGCAGAAACTGGTATTGCCCAATTGGTAGCAGACGCTTTCCAAATTGATATAAATAGAGTTAGAGTAATATGGGGTGATACTGATACTGTTGCAGCGAGTATGGGAACTTATGGATCAAGGTCAATAACTATTGGAGGATCAGCTGCCATGAAAGTAGCGGAAAAAATATTAGATAAGATGAAAAGAATTGCTGCCTCTACATGGAATGTTGACGTTCAAGAAGTTCAATATGAAAAGGGAGAATTTAGACTAAAAAGTGACCCCAGTAAAAGAATGAGTTGGGATGACGTGGCTAATTTAGCGTATAGAAGTCATGATCCAGGTTTAGTTGAAAAGCTAATATATGAAAATGATGTAACGTTCCCATACGGTGTTCATATAGCTGTAGTAGAAGTTGATGATACTGGAATAGCCAGAGTTTTAGAATATAGGGCATATGATGACATAGGTAAGGTGATTAATCCAGCATTAGCTGAAGGTCAGATACATGGAGGAGGATTACAGGCAGTAGGCCAAGCTTTATATGAACAAGCATTACTTAACGATAACGGTCAGTTAATAGTAACATATGCAGACTACTATATTCCAACAGCAGTTGAAGCACCTAAATTCACCTCAATATTTGCGGAGAATTATCATCCTTCTAATTATCCCACAGGTAGTAAAGGTGTAGGTGAGGCTGCACTTATAGTGGGTCCTGCAGTTATAATCCGAGCATTAGAGGACGCTGTAGGTGCCAGATTTACTAAGACTCCAACTACTCCAGAAGAGATTTTGAGAGCAATTATGTCTAAAAGGTAAATTTTTTGTGAAAAACTTTTTCTTTAATATATAATAGATACTAAATAAGATTATAAATTATTCATATTCCATAATGCTAAAGTACTTTGCATAATTTTGAAGGTAAAGCTTTTTAATGTAATTTAATATATTAATATATTGAGGTGAAGTAATGATAGATAACTTGCCTGGAGTGCTTGCCATATACAGATTTCAAGGAGGTAGATTACAAAAAATTAAAGGTGTAGATATAAAAATTAATTTAGATAAGTTATCTGACATTTTAGTTGAGAATATGAGAATTGGTGAACAAGAAGCCAAGGATTTAAAGTTCTTAGAGCCTTTTAGAGGTTATGCAATGATCTTAGATAATATGGGAATAGTTTTCATAGATGATTACGTAATATTTACAGATGCCAGGAAGACAAACTGGGATTTGTTAATTAAAAGTGTGCTAAAGGGAATGGTGATGCAAAATGGCTAAACTTAAGGGTTATATAGGTCATTTAAAGGTAAACGATCAAGGCAAAATAGAGGAAAGTGTAAATGTAGATAACGCGGAGAAACTTGCAGAAATATTGATGTTTAACGTAAAAAAAGGTAATGAGGAAGCTAAGGAATTAGGATTTAATAAGATGCATGGATTTGCAATGATTGGGAGTAATAAATCTTTAACATTCATGAAAGGTATGGCTTTAATTGTAGATACAGAAAAAACGGATTGGCAAGATCTTTTCATTTATTATACTTACAATAAGTCTTTTATAGTAACTGGTGCTATATTAGTTATAATTTCAGTTTTACTATTTTATATGGCTTTACTTACTAATATGCTTAATTTCCTAGCCCCAGAACCCCGCTTATATATACCATCTATACTAATTATTATTGGGGTTATATTTCTGGCAATTTCTAAATCCTCCTTATCTTATAGATTAGAATAATTTTTTCTTAATATATACTTTTATGTGATAACGATAGAAACTTTTAAAAACTAGTCTTACTAAATAAGTATAGCGTGAGAGAATGAAGGAAATAAAGGGCACTAAGACTGCAGAAAACCTAAAGCATGCATTCTGTGGAGAAGCAATGGCCAATAGGAGATACCTATATTTCGCAAAAAGGGCTGATGAGGAAGGATATCCAGAAATAGCCGCGTTACTAAGAAGTATAGCTGAAGGAGAGACTGCGCATGCATTTGGACACTTAGATTTCATTAGACAAGGAGGACTTGGCGATCCAGCTACTGACAAGCCTATAGGCACATTAGAGCAAATGTTAGAATCGGCGATTGCTGGAGAGACATACGAGTGGACTCAAATGTATCCTGGCTATGCTAAGGTAGCTAGAGAAGAGGGCTTTAATGAAATTGCAGAATGGTTCGAAACTTTGGCAAGAGCTGAGAAAAGCCATGCAGAAAAGTTTACTAACGCTCTTAATCAACTAAAGGGAGGCAAGTAATGTATTCCTTAAATCCAAGTAATCCTTCTTTTTTTGATTCTAATAAATTATTAAACGAATTTGTAAGGCAAGCTAGTGTTTGTCACGGCTGTAGAAGATGTTTTAATTATTGTGAAGCTTTTCCCAAATTATTTGAATATACTGATAAGAAAGGACCTAAAAATTTAACATTGGAAGACTTATTTGACATTACATCAAAATGTTTTCACTGCAAGATGTGTTACGTAAATTGTCCATATACTCCACCACACGAATTTAATATGGATTTTCCGAGTCTAATGGAGTGGTCTTGGTTATATTATAAAAAGAAGAGGGGTTTAACATTAAGGGATTTAATGTTTGAAATGCTTGACGGAGTAAGTTTAGCTAGACCTTTAGCCAAAACTATTATGGAAAAAGGCAAGGAACTTCTGGGAATTCATAAAGAGGCTCCTACGTTACCAGTAGCTGAGAAGGGATTAAGAGAGAAAGTAAGACCAAAGAAGATAGAAAAACCCGTAGCTAAAGTAGCCTTATTTCCAACTTGCTTAGTAGATAATTTCTTTACAGAGATAGGGGAAGACCTAATAGAAGTTTATAATAGCTTAGGCATTGAAGTAACTATTCCGCATTTTATGTGTTGTGGGGCTCCCATGCTTGATTCTGGAGATGTGGATAGGCTTAAAAAGAACGCTGAATATAATACTAAGTTAATTAAGGAATTAGTTAATCAAGGATATGATGTAGTTTCTCCAATACCAACTTGTACATTAATGATTAAGGAATATGAAAAAGTGTTAGAGAGAAAGATTCCTAAAGTTTATGATGCTTTAGAGTATTTATTGAAACTTAAAAATGAAGGTAAGATTGAATTAAAGGGAAAAATAGACAAAAGTATATATTATCATCCACCTTGTCATCTTCGATATATACAAGTTGGATTGCCTGGTGTTAGATTAATGAGAATGATGGGAGCTAAAGTTGATATATCAGATAAGGGATGTTCTGGTATAGATGGAGGATGGGGATTAAGGAATTATGATGTCGCAAAAAAGGTAGGTAGTAAGATGATGGAGTCCTTTAAGCAAAGTAATGCGGATCTTTTCTCTACGGAATGTCCTCTAGCCGGTCTTCAAATTCAAAAAGCATCAAATAGAAAACCATTACATCCCATACAAATATTAAAGGAGGCAATGAAAAGTGGTTAAGATAACTTTAGATGATATATTACCTTGGCAAACATATGAGAAAGTAAGAATGGATAGAATAAGGAGGATAATTGAGATTAAAAATAGGAGAAGAGTGGAATTGGGGGATAGACTATCTCTACTATTTGAGAATAGGGATACTGTGTTACATCAAATTCAAGAGATGGTGTATCTAGATAAATTAGAGAAAAAAGAGGATATATTAAGGGAGATAAGAATATATTCAACGTTATTACCGTGTAACGGTAAAATAAAGGCTTCACTTTACATTTACGCTCATGATTTTAAGGATTTAGATTGGGTTTACGATAACCTTAAGGGAATTTATAACTCAATCTTCCTAAAGGTAGGTAATAAGCTAATTCAAGGAGTTCCAGAAGCTGGAAGAGAGCAAGGAAGAGAATTTGCCACAGTACAGTATCTAACATTTGACCTTGAGGGAGAAAAGAGTACAGATATGGAAGTTCATGTGTTGCATGAGAAATATAGATATTCAGCTAAAATTGATAAAGGGTTGGCTGAGGAGTTAATGAAAGAAGCTTATGATATTTGCGAAAGTATTTAATTTTTATATTTCGAAATTATTAGAATTATGATTTAAATTAAATATATTTTAGCTATAATATGCTTTATATTATTCAAAGAGATAGAAACTCAAATATTATATTACCAATAATAAATTGTATTACCTTTAGCAAGTTTTATAGAGTATTCATATAGGGTAGTAGATATAAGTTTTAAAACTTTTAGGATAAAGGTAAAATAGAGTGCAGATGTCCTTTTCTGCTAATGATTATAATAACCTTGAGGAGTTTATCATTAAGGTAGCTAGAACTAAGAAAATATTTAATTTAAGATCATACAATCTTAATATTATTTCTAATTATGAGAGGTTCTTTAATTTTATATTACCTAAAGATGCTACAGACATCCTTATAGTATTACCTTTAGACGAAGAAAAAGCAAAATCGGTTAAGGATGCAATAACTAGTGTTAGAGGCAAAGCGTCAATTACCATAATGTACAGCAGAAGGATAAGAGATAAAATAATCATTGGCTGGTATCCCTCAAACGTTAAGGAGGAATACTCAGTTACAGAAAATAGTAATAAGAACAAATTAGTATCTAGTACGCTCCTAAAGCCTCTAAAGCAAGGAATTCATCTAAATCTATACTCTTTCTATATAACATTTTAAATCACCGATTGTATTTTCTCCCAAAAATTTATAAGGTATTGCCATAGTATAGGATAGACAATTGACTAATTTTCCGAAATTAGATTGAAAGGTTTAATAAGATTAATACGATTTAAGTATTAGAGAGTTATAATAGAAAGGTTTAAAAACTACTAGGAGAATATATCATGTATGAATGAGAGTATAAAATATCTAGTAATAAAAATGCTTGCTGATAAGGGATATGTAGTGGATGCTATATATAGTTATCTAGTAGAAGGTGAGAGGCCAAGTGTACTGGCATATAAGTACAACATTACTAAGCATACAATAAGAGGAAATATTATGAGATTTATTGAAAAAGCTGGAGGAGAAGCAAAAGCCAGAAAGTTAATAAAATTAATAAAGGAATCTAATGCGAAGGTTAGTCCTATTGTATACAAGTCAGACGGATTATATACTTGCCTCTTATGTAATGAGAAGCTAGATGAAGGAAAGCTAGAGAAGCATATTACAACTAAGCATAAGGCGGAATTGCAGAGGGCTATAAATTATGTAATATCTAAAGTAGAAGCGAAGAAGAAGGAAGAAGATGAGAATAAAAAACAAATTGTAGTAAATGCATAAAGATTTTATTCGAAAAGAGATAATTTTTACATAGACTAGTAATTTTTGAAATACACGCACTTTATTTTGTAAGATATTTATCCTTCCTTTTATTAATCTATCTTACATTATGTGAGTAAATTATTAAATTGTAAATTAGGATTTATTTCAAATTAAAACGGAATTATTGACCACAAACTAACTATCACGCTGCTGAAGCTCATTGCTAACGCTGCGTATTCCGGAGGAAGGAAGATATAGGGATAGAAAACCCCAGAAGCTATAGGTATTAAAATGGCATTATATCCAAACGCCCATCCTAGGTTTTCCTTAATCTTTCGTATAGTTAATTTAGACTCTTCTATTAAATCAATAATATCGTTTAAGGACTTCACAACAACCTTACCAGCGTTTTTAGCTAAGTCAGTTCCACCAGATATTGCAACACCTATATCAGCTTCCTTTATTGCCATAGCGTCATTTATACCGTCACCTACAAACATTACAACATGCCCTTCATCTCTAAACTTCCTTACTAGCTCAACCTTATCATCAGGCGTAAGCCCCTTATATACCTCTATCCCTAATTCCCTAGCAATTTCTTCAGCATTTTTACTATGATCACCAGTAGCTAAAATTACCTTTATACCCATGT
>Ga0081474_116486_pt1 | contig 24187 bp, 33 predicted proteins | sample OneHunmetagenome_2_FD_70978 | JGI IMG/M metagenome (GOLD analysis project Ga0081474, IMG submission 70978) | Ferrous microbial mat communities from One Hundred Spring Plain, Yellowstone National Park, USA v2 (version 2) | ecosystem: Environmental > Aquatic > Non-marine Saline and Alkaline >... | reverse complement strand
AATTTATATCTACGTTGTTTTTCGCCCAAAAACGCCCACCGTATTATAGTTGCCAATTCGCGTTTATAAGTATTGGCAACCCGTCAATTTTTGCCGTGATTTGCGTCGAGTTGAAAGAAGACGGCAAAGATTTCACATTTATGCGAAAAATCGAGAAAATTGCAGAGCGATAGAGAGAAATACAAACTGTCAACTGAATCGTTAACTAAAAAGTATGCGAAACGCGTCGAACGCGTCGCAATTGCGACGCAAACGACGCACTTCACAAACTCTCAAGTTTACGATTGAGTTGACAATTTCAATAAATCTCAAAATGATAGAGAAAATTACAAATCGTCAACAGAAAACCATTCCTCACTTTTGCAAAAAACTGAATTTTGTCTAAACTGCTGCAGTTAGAAAATTCAAAGCGACTTGAGTGTTCTTTCGCTGATCAAGTACTCACGCCCGTTTTTGCGAATTAAGTAATAGACGCCCGGCGGGAATTTCCTATTATTGTAAAAGAAACCTTTCTTATCATCACTGAGTTTTACGTTCACGCCGTTCGCCTTCAGCTCTCCATAATCCGTTAACCATACCCAACCGATTATTTCATAATCGTCGTCCAGGTCATAACGTTCACCGTTATTTAGCGGTGATTGATGAGTCCCAGCGCCAAACGGGACGAACGACAACATGCGGAGTGACATTATAGACCGTAACTCCTTCCATACTATTTCCTTACCCTTTACTTCGGTATCTATGTAACATTCTGCCATCCTGAGGCAGATAAGCAGGTCTCTCAACACCTCCTTAACGCCTCTTTCATCATTCATGATAGTGACGTTGAGCGTTATTTTATCGTCTTCTATCTTAAGATATTTAATAGGGATATGGACATGTGGTATTTTGGTTTTTACCTCAGTGTACACAGCATAAGCACCTAATTGATTTTCCAATATTAATATAGTCCCCGAACTCGTTTGGGCAACGCCTGCAAGTGTTGTATCACCTACAACCTCTATTTTAACGCCGTGAGTCATTATTTTCTGAATACCCCATCACCTCCGTTTTTATACCCTAATACGGGAAGACATTCCTCAATTTTTTTGACGACATCCGTTTCTCCCTTGAAGAGTTTTATTAACTGTTCCTCACTAACTTCATTTCTAGCGTAAAGTTGATACGATACCGCACCTAGCGAAAAGCCCACACAATTTTCAAACTCCTCTATTATGGGTTCACCGCTCTTCTCCTCTTCTTCCTTCTTTTCCTCTTCCTTCTCTTCTTCTAACATCATCAACAATTTGACACCATCCTCCGTTATCGACCATATGTAAACGTTTCCAGGTTTATCGAACTCTACTAGACCACGGTTGGCTAACCCCATCAGCAATTCTTTAGTAGTTGAAGTATCAAGACTGTTATCAGATGCAATTTGTGAAGTCTTCGGTTTCTCCGTCCTGCGTTCGTGGAGGTACTTCAACAGCTTTATTTCAACTTCAGATACTCCGAAGGACGCTATTACGAATTTCCTTAGGAGGTACTTCTTGAACAAGTCTAACGTTTCCTCATCGACCTTGTCCTTGTTTGACAACATCGCTAAAATTTGCAAAGCGAATGTTGCGAAATCAGATATCCTAAGTGATACAGTGCGTGAGAAGGGCAAAGATGATACTAACATATTAAATATATCTTTAGGTACATATGCGAATCTAGGTGTGTAGGTCATCCATGCTAAAAGCGCTAATTTTGTTATATCATCATAATTAAACTCGTCCTCGTTCCTGTTAGCGTTCTCATATATCTTCTCTGTTATTGTTTCAACGTCTTTCCTCTCCCTTATAATAGCCACCGGGATGTACCGTGATAAAATCTGAGTCTTCTGACTACTATCGGCTTCCTCAATGTTAACGACAGATGTTATAACACTTGGTGCGTAATCCAGAAAGATCTCAACTGGTTCACCGTCAACTACAGTAAGTGAACCCCCGCGTCCGGATGTCATAAGCATACTCAGTAATTTCAACGCCCTCAGGTTTGTAATCTCCTGCAGATACAATAACTTCCATCTTAAGTAGTCAGACCCCTTTTTTCCCAGGTAAATCACGCTTTTGGGTGTTACGTCCTCGACATTATAGTAATAGCCCTCTGGTATCATGTATACAATGCTCTCAATTGCGTGCGACTTCCCGGAACCCGTATCACCTAGCACTAGAATACCTATTCTCTTCCTTTTTGTCGTGAACAACATTTTGAATGCCATCAATGCTAGTAGCTTCACGTCCTCATCACCCATGTGATATTCTTCGCTCTTTTCGATGAAGTACCAAATCCCTTTTTGCTTTATCTTCTCCCATAACTCTGGGTAAGCCTTGGCAAAGTATTCGTAGATCTTCACCCTCTTCTCATTCTTAGACTTCAGTGTTTGTAGCCGTGATTCTATCGATTCAAGGATCTCCTTTGTCGACGGTTGGTAATTTGCTACTTTTGCAACTTTTTTCACTGCATTCTTTAACGAGTCTTCACCACAAACGTAGCCATTCTTTGTCGGTACGCATTCTACCGCCAAATCGCCGTACCTTATTTGGAAATAGTACGACTTAGAAATAACAACATCCTCCCCATCAAATCTCAAATCATCTCCAAACACTGAGAAATATACAGTTACTTTATGTCTATTTGTACTAACTATTTCTAAATATTGCGGGTCTTCTGGCGATTTACTTGAATGTGTATTTTGAATAGACTTTTCCCCCGTTTCCAACGCATTTCCCCTGCCTGTATCAGTTTTTCTATCTGCGTTGGGATTTTCTGTTTCCAACGCGGATTTATGTGAAAGTTCATTATTTGTTTCGTTTGCGTGTGGATAATCTGAACTTTGGCGGTTATTTGCGTTGGAAACGTTGGGTTTGGAACTCTGTTTTAACCATTCCTGTTTTTCGCCTGTCTGATCTGCCGAGTTACTACTCACAATTTCAAAGTCTTCTAATTTAGATTGATTTCCGTTATGTTTATTACCTTGATTCAACTTCTTATTAAATATACCCATACATGACACCTTTTTTCTGACTTTATGAAGAGAAGAAAAAAGAAATCTGATTTATGAGGAGCCCTCCTCCTTTAATTTGACCTCGTTTTTTTCTAGAAACTCTCGTATTGCTATTCTTACTACGTCGCTTATTGATACATCATATTTTCTGGCAATATCTTCCAATATTTTTCTATCTTCCTCATTGAGACGCAGTCCAGTAAAAACCTTGTTTTTTAAATTTTTCACCATTTTTCACCCCTTAAACACTATTTAAGGAACAAGTTAAAAAATATAATATCTTTCAATTCCACCTCATCTTTCATTTAACCTCTGTTTAAAACACGCATACCTCCCGCGTGTGTTTTTTGAACATTTTTTAGTGATTGCTTCATTACGCAATGAATTCATCAATGTGAAAGTGTTCATTTTTACGTCCCTTCATTTTTTCGATTTTTTAACGGCTTTGCATTTCCTTCGCGTCAATTTTACGACTTCTCATCTTTTTAAGCAATTCTTTCACAAGTCGTCTGTCGCTAAGTAGGACATCGATAATGTCGTCCGTATATTCTTCGACGATATCCTTAAGGTCGGTGTAATCGAATTCGCATTCGTCTACTGTGTACTCATGTTCAGCGTTGTAGTTGTCACATATTACATCTTTTTCCCAGTCGTCGTAATAGCATAACTCCTCCAACTCACGATAATGAATACTGACCGGTACTATCATAGCTCTCTCACCACCGTTTTCGGTTTTACATTTTCGTTTAGTGGGTTATCTTTCAAAAAAACGACTGATTTGACTTGATTCGGGACTTTTTGGTTCGGGTTTCCGATTTCATTCCGATCAATTTAATAGATGTATTCCGGATATTTAAACTTTTTGGTAGGTTTTTCCGACCGGAAAATTTTTAAATGTCCCGGATACGTTTTTACTCATGGTAAAGCCGTATATCCGCAAAGGCGGAAGAGAAGGCGATGAAACGTATTATCTCAATATTCCGCGCGATATAGCGAAAGTATTAAACATTACGAAAGATGACGAATTCATATTGAGCGTCGATACTAAGGACGGCGAATTGACGCTTTGTTATAGACGGGTGAAGAAATAGAATTAGTCGGCAAACGGCGGAAATAAAATCTATTAAAGGGTGTTTGCGAAAGAAAAACAAACGCTATCCCACTCTAAAAACTAATTAATTTTATAAATTAATCACAAGAGAATGAAGGAATTATCGCCGTTATTTTCCCTCATTTCACGCTGAATTCATAACATAATGAAGAAAGTCACGTTATTTTTTGTATCGCCACGTGAAGAAAAGCTTTTATACTCCCCAGTCCAACATTATACTGGGGAGTAGAATGGTCTGTGAATTTCTCCCAACCGATTATAAAAAAATGCTAATCGCTATCGCTACCATAGACGACTTGATGAGAGCGGGCTATTCAAAAGCGGGCGCATACAAAGCGAAAGAGCGTGGCGTGATTTCTGATGAGAAATGCGAAAAACTGGTAGAGATACTAGGAGATAGAGCGCGCCCAATTATTGTTGACGCGCTTAAGATATTCGCCATCCAGGTCGGATGTTATGTTTCGTGTTGAAACTCTTATTTTATCAAAAATAGGTGAGTTGATATGGAAAGAGATGAGAATGAATTAATTAAAATAATCAGGACGTGGTACCCACTTTTTGAGTTAGATAAAGAGGCATATTTAATGCTTCCCGACGAATTAATTTTCGACGTCAAAGATCTGGCGCGCAAATATGGCGTTAAAATACAAATATTAAAGATGCGAAGAAGTAAATACACGTTCGTTGCCTGGGTTCCGCCAAAGAAAGAAGAGGAAGAAGATGATGATGAAGAGATTGAAGTAGAAGTAATAGAAAAACAAGATCGTGACACTATTAAAGAGATGATATACGATTTTATAAAACAGAAGAAAGAATGTAGAGTAAATGATATCAAAAACTTTTTCTCGACAAAGGGAATAGAGGTAAGCGGAGATAAAATACGCGAAATTTTGCGCGAACTGCATGGCGAGAAGAAAATACTATATAGAGACACGATAAAATTAATCGAAACGAGACGAGACGAGACGTAATTTTTTATTTTTTAATCTAACACACGTTATCTTAATTATGAAACGCGAAGGAGACGTCGTAATTGTAGACGCCCCGAATGGAACGAAAGTAAAACTAAAATTGGAGGGACACACGCTTAGAATAAAAGAATATGTGAATGGAACCGAGAGGGCTAAGTATGAAGTAAGGTTAAACAACGACGAATACGAACGTGTTAAAAACATTTTGAAAAACGCGAAAACTGACGAGGAAGTTTTGCAAATATTCGCGGGCGTAATGAGATGATGTTCTTTAATCGGAAGCGTGATAATATCGACGTTGTGGAAAACGATGAGAATATAATAAAATTAGAGACTACAAACGGGGTCATAAAAGCGAAGAAAATTCTTAGCATTAACGGCAAACACGTAATCTATCAGGATCAGTACGGCAATGTAAAAGAAGCGCTTTTAAAGTGAAACGATTAGAATTGGGATTCTAACGAAATGTAGGATTCAGACCGCCGTTCTTTTTATCATCTTTTTTGTCACTCTTCTTGTAGAGGACTAGGGCTAATGTCAAGTATGGGATATAATATACGGGAATATGGTCTATCATTATATATTCGTTAGACCATGCATACGGCAATTGTCCTTTGAACACCCAATAGAAAGCATCTTCTAGCACCGAATATGTTAAAGCGTTAGCTATCCAAATCCTTAAGTTTCTATCAAATCCCGCGATTAATCCTATTAGAAGGACTAACAAATGATATGGAGAAATAATATTACCGCCATTGGTGAGATTAACGAAATAAGTTTCTAATAATGCGTATATTACACTTATCGCTATCGTTCTAGCTATACTTTCTCTTACTCGCATTTAACTCACGCTCAGTCACGATGAAGCCCAAACCCCGTTTTTAACCACTCTGCATATTTGCGGTAATGTTCTTTCGCTATGCCGAATAACGATACGTAGTGTTGCGTTAGCACACGCGTAGGCTTTCTGCCCTGGATAAAATCGATAATGTCGAGAGGTATCGAAAGTTCCGCCATCTTCATTGCGACGAATTTGCGGAAGTATTTTATCGCTATCGCGTCTCGACGCCTTTCGAAATCAGCTATAGCGTATTTCGTAATGTCGACTTTGCGTAACGGCGTTAAGTGGAAGACGTAGAAAACGCCTTTGTAACCGCGTTGCCATGCCAACGGATAATAACATAGCGTTGGGGTGTGGGGTATCCCCACTTCACATACGTCCTTTTCCGGTTCTTTCAAAACGCGTAGTATTTCGCTCAGTCTCGACCCCGACTCCAACGCTAAGCGGTAAACGAGATAGACGTTTTCGCTATACTCCTTCGCCTTGTTGAGCGTCCGCTTAATTTCCTCAATTGTCGGGATATAAATATCGGCATTAGTCCTCTTCACCTTAACGACCTTTAGTATCTTCTCGGCGAAATCGTCACTTATTACTCCGCGTAAAGCTAAGAATTTCGCAAATAATCTATACGCTTTCTGAGCGTCTCTAGTTTCGTGAAACGGCTTAGATATTGCAGAAACGTAATCTTTCGCAGTTTTTTCGCTTATTTTCCTTTCGTTTATGAGATAGTCGTAGAACGCCTTCGTATTGCCGTTAGTCGCATATTGCCGTAAATTGGCAACTAACGCAATTTTACGACGTTCTACGCCCTCTTTTCCGCCTTCGGAGCCGGTGGTCCCGGGTTCAAATCCCGGCGGGTCCGTACACTTAAAGTGTGAAATGGTTCACGTCCGTTGCTTCAAAGCTAATGAAGAATTTTAGTTTTATTTATAGTGATAAGACTTACAACATTGGTTTAACTGGGGAGTTAATTACGGGCTATAAGCTTTTGCAAACTCCAGCTATAGTCTAAAAAAGTAAAATATTTCAGCAATTAACCAACTAGAGATAATTATTTACTAATTCTTGAAATATAGTGATATTTAGATATTATTTCTGAGAATTAGTATTCATTCAATATATTCTAAAACATTTAATCTTATAGATGAAATTTAATTGAGTTTAAAAACAGTGCGGGGGACGGGATTTGAACCCGTGCAGGCCTTCGCCAGCAGGGCCTAAGCCTGCCCCCTTTGACCTAGCTCGGGCACCCCCGCGCATTATAAAATAAAAATTGAGATTTAAAAAAGCTAGTCCTTTACTGTCTCTAAAATGGAAACAACGTTCCAGATGGAAATTCTAGCATGAGTAGGCATATTAGGATCTTGACTTATATCTTCCAAAATTCCAATCGCGTTTGCAGCCCTTACTGCAGGACTTAAACCAAGGTCTTGAAGATTTCTTATTGCATCAGTTGCTGCTCTTCTAATGTTTCTGGGAACGCTCGTATCATTAACTATCTTCTGTAATAAAATTACTGCTTGTTTTATCTTAGCTTCATTGTCATAAGGCATTGACATGTCAAAACACCTCTATTACTTTTTAATATTAGGGAGTTTAAGAATTATTTATGACTAACGAAAGTGAGGTAGGTGTTAAGAAGGCTGCTGAACTTTTACGTCAAGGCGCTACAATGTTAGAAGAGGCTTGTCCTATATGCAAAATGCCGCTATTTAAATTGAAAAATGGTGATGTTGTATGTCCAGTTCACGGGAAAGTTTATATAGTGAAGAGTGATGATGAGGAGAAGATCGTAAAGAGAAATTTGCAGTTAGATGAAATAGAAAGTATATTGATTGATGGTCTATATTTAAGCGCAAAAAAGATGAAGGAGGATCCATTAGATTCTGAAAGGATAATTCAGATCATAAGGTATTTAGATGCATTAGAACGATTAAGGAAGATTAAAATAAATTCTTCTGAATAATTTTTATTGCTTGTTCTAATACTTCATTCTTATCCTTGCTTGCATCTACTACGTAGAAATTATATTCTTTTGCAAGTTTTAGGTATTTTTCCCTAACTTTTGCAAGGCTTTTAATCTTTTCTTCGAAGTTGAATTTATCATTTTTTATTCTACTGATAGCAACCTCAATTGGTAAGTCTAATAATATTACCATATCTGGTTTAGGGAAATAGGAATTCACCATTTTTATCCATTGCTCATCTACTCCTAGAGCCCCTTGATAGGCTATGCTGGAGAAATAATATCTATCAAGTATTATTAGATCAGCATCCTTTATTTTAGATAGCCAATTAACGTGTATTTCTCGGTCTGCTGCAAAGAGCAATACTAATAGGATTGGATCATTCCAGCCAATTTTTTCTATTAACTTTATTATATCTTCAGAAAATGGCTCTCTCGTAACAATCACGTTCAGTTTCATTTTAGATTCTAGATGCTCCTTTAATAGATTCGCAAGTGTTGTTTTGCCTGACCCATCTATTCCTTCAATTGCAATTAGCTTTTGCATTTTCTAAATCTAATTCTTCTTTCCTCAAATTTATCATTTAAGCTAATATACCCTAAAACTAACCCTGTAAACTTGTTTACTCTACTTAGTATTGTTATTTCGTTTTCTTTTAGGTCATCTAATAGGGCGGCTCCTATGACTTTCTTATTTTCTATTATGCCTAGTAATGCTCCTTTTAGTAAATTAAGTGGTATATAATAGTCTGTACATGGTTCTTCGTCTGATAATTGTATATACTCTCCCCATGCACAGTATAGAATGTTTGATATTTGTTTTCCTAATAAATTTTCAGATAGGGTTTTTATGTTTTTTGCTTCCTTAAAATATCTCTCATATTTTGCTATTCTATTTGCTTTTCTTTCAGATCTAGACTTATGCAGATTTACACTTTTTAAAAGAATTGCTTTGTTTCTATAATTTTCAGGTAATGAATCTTTTATTTTCTGATCAAATACTATTATATAATCAGGATCAATTGTGTATATTAATTCGAATTTGTGTAACATTGAATTTAGTCCAACAGTCCACCCATCAGTATCTATTACTGTTAGTCTTTCCTTTGGTGTTGTTCCATAGAGTCTCAATATTTTTTGAACATGTAGTCTAGGATTCGTTGAAGGTGTTATATCTCCAAAGAATTCTAGAGTATCATATCCAAGCTCCTCTAGATTAAGGGTTTTTCTCATCGGTTTTAATTCTGCTATGAAGGTTGGTAGAAATAAAGTGGATTGCCCAACATCTGCATCTATAATCTTCAAGTAAGAAGTGGCAAGATTGGTGAATAGATTGGTCAAGTAAGTCTTTCCGGAATCTACATTTCCTAGAAGCAATACTACTCCTACTGTGTTTATAATCTCTTCAACTATTTCATCCCATCTTAAATTTAAATTGTCTAACAGCTTTTTACAATCCGTCTCTAACCTTGTATTTTCATCATAAACAAGAGTATACGTCTTATCTGATGGTATTGTTAACAAATCGTTTTTCTGTATCTCTATTCCGAGTATTCTAGCCTCTCCCTCTAAAACTTTTATTGTACAAGGCCCTTGTATTATCTGTTCTTTTTTCATGAAGATGCCCTCAAGGCTATACTATACGCTGCTCTTATGTCTTTATCCTTTATCTGATTAAAGGGTGATTTCGCATTTGTGTACTTCTCGTCTATACTCTTTACATTTTCATAGATCATTGAGAGAACACTATATATTTCTTTTCCATATTTATTTCCAATACCTACTCCTATTATTTTTCTTTTTGCTGGGTATGTAATTAGGATTTCACTAATTGCGTTAATTAAAGGTTGAAGTCCATAAGATCTTCTATATTCTATCAATTCTCCATCTATTAGTGCAACAACAGTTAGATAGGGTGAATTGGTATCTATGCCTATTAGTAGTTCGTTGAATTCTTGTTTTCCCCTTGAGATAGCTATTATACGGCCCACATATCTAAGAATATCACTTCTTTCCTTTACTGAATCTATTACTATTTTCACTTCTCCATTCTCAGAAATCTGTATATTTCTTCTCTTTAGTTCATCTAATATGTTCTTATATACTTTAGGAGAATCAGCGATAATTGCTACATTTTTTATTTTCACATGTAAGATGTTTATTTAGTGAGTTATAAGCTTTGAATTTGTCAACATTTGTATTTGAAAGGGGAAATTTGGTGTCAATATACGGCGAGTCTGGGGTAGGAAAGACTAGTCTTTCGTTAGAATTGGCCTTGGAAATAAGGACTTCCGTTTTCATCTCGACTGAAGGTTCTCTTTTCGAGGCTAGGTTAGAAAAGATTAAGGTTGGTCAAGGAGTTTATTTCGCTTCTGTTAAAAGCAATATTGAACTATTTAATGGAATAATCAATTCTTTGGAATATAAGCCCAGTCTTATAGTAGTTGACACAATTAATACGTTTTATAGATATGAACGGAATGTACATAGTTTCTTAAAGCTATTAATTATTTTGAGGTCGATCGCCCAGTCTAACGTAAAAATTCTATTAGTTTGGGAAGTATCAGCCAATAATAAGGTGGCTGGGGAAAAATTTATGCGAAAGTTCTCCGATGATGTTTTGAGGATTACTAAATCTTATATTATAGGTAACCTTAGGAGATGTAAATTTAAGATAACTGAAAGGGGTGTAATTGGTTGTCTATAGCATACGATCTTTTATTATCAATTCTCATATATCTACCTGCATTTATCGCTAATGGAAGTGGTCCATTCATTAAAAGGGGGACTCCAATAGATTTTGGTAAGAATTTCGTAGATGGGAGGAGACTATTTGGAGATGGGAAGACCTTTGAGGGTCTAATTGTTGCATTAACTTTCGGTACTACAGTAGGTGTTATTATATCTAAATTTTTTACAGCTGAGTGGACTCTTATATCGTTTTTAGAGTCCTTATTCGCAATGATAGGGGATATGATTGGTGCCTTTATAAAGAGGAGACTTGGTATACCTAGGGGTGGAAGAGTTTTAGGTTTAGATCAATTAGATTTTGTCTTAGGAGCTTCTCTAATACTTGTGTTGATGCGTGTAAATATTACGTGGTATCAGTTTTTGTTCATATGTGGATTAGCTTTCTTTTTGCATCAAGGGACAAACTACGTTGCTTATTTGCTAAAAATTAAAAATGTCCCATGGTGAAGTAATATCATGCCAAAAAAGTATAACAGACTTTACAACGAGGTTATAAATAGCTATGTAATTTTGATTCTAATATTTATTTTAATTATTGGTATATTGGGAGTCATTGCTTTTCCCTATTATATTTCACCGTTAAATAACGGACAAGCATTAAATAGTGCTGGTTACCTTGCGCTAGGAGTTATTATAATAATATTTTTGCTCCTGGGAGTTTATTTCATGGAGAGAAATGAGCATAGTTTAGGTGCAATGTCAATTCTAATTTCGCTTATAATTTTGGTTTTAGCCATATGGTCTATATACGGAATTAATGCAGTAAAATCTATATTTGGGATATGAGATGATAACCCATGGAAATGTTAAAGATAAAGCTTTCAAGTGGTAGAGAAGTAGAGATAAACGATGATGTAATAGCGGTTCTTAACGAATACGTAAGAACACAGATGACACTGGAAGAGCTATCAAAAAGGTTAGGTCTCTCCGGTTGGGAAGAAGCTTACGAATTAATAAAGCAAGTACCAGCATGGGTAATGTGGTCTCCTCTGCCAATATATAAGAAATTAGCTTAGACTTTTTTGTAACATTCTGGTTTTGCTTCGTATATTATACCACTTTTTCTCATATCTGTAAGTAATTTTTCTATGTTACTTTTTTCGATACCAACTTGTTGTGCTTCTTTTAGTATATCCTTAACCTTTGCACACTCTGAACTTACTGCTAAGCTATCTATTATTTCTAGTATTTTCATCATTTTCTCTCTAGCACTTTTAGGTTTTCCAGTCATTATCGTATCTATATCTATTTTTCCACTTTCCATGTCAACTCCTACGCTTTCTAGGAATAGTCTCATTATATTTATGGCTCTTTCTGCATCCTCTCTGGTGACTTCTGTTTTGAGAGCCATTTTAGCATAAGCTTCTGAAATTCTTATTAAAGCCTCTAATTGTCTTGGAGTTATCAATATTGGGCTATCGGGAGTTTCCGAACTTTTCTTCCTCATCTCCACGAAGAAGTCTGTAATTAGATTCTTAGCTTCACTCGTAATTTTTGGTATAATATATTTCCTTGCATACGCTATATATTTTCTTAATGTATCTATATCTATAATATTTTTTGTAGATTTTCCTGAATGTACATCTAATATATAGTTTGCAAGCTCTCTATCTTGTTCACCTGGTTGATCCTTTAATATGAATATTAGGTCAAATCTTGATAAGACTGTGGGAGGTAAGTTAATATTATCAGATACTGGCCTTTCGGTTATATATCTACCAAATTTTGGATTTCCCGCAGCAATAACTGCAGCTCTAGCGTTTAATTTAGCTACTATTCCAGCTTTCGCTATGGAAACTGTTTGCTGTTCCATTGCTTCATGAATGGCTACTCTATCTTCGTCTCTCATCTTATCTATTTCATCTATTACAGCTATTCCACCATCAGCTAACACTAACGCACCAGCTTCTAAGTAATATTCTCCAGTTCCCTTTTCTCTCACTACTGCAGCTGTTAAGCCTGCAGCTGTGGATCCTTTACCAGTTGTGTAAACTGCCCTTGGAGCTACTCTCGAGATAAACTGTAGCATTTGTGATTTGGCGGTACCGGGATCACCTATTATTAAAATGTGAATATCTCCTCTTATTCTTGTATCTTCTAGAACCTTAGGAACTCCTCCAAATAATGCTAATGCTAGAGCTTCCTTTAATTCCCAATGACCATAAATAGATGGCGCTATCGATGCTATAATTCTATCACGTATCCAAGGATCCTTAGCTAAGTCCTTGATCTTTTTCTCATCTTCTTCAGAGATTGTTACTTCATCTAGTACTTTTTGTGAAACTTCTATGCTACTAACTTTCATATAAATGTCGAATACCGCTCTACTTCCTCTTTTAATTGGAGAGTCTTGTTTTATCTCTAAAATTCCAGTTACTTTTACTCTATCCCCTGGCCTTGCAGAATCAACTAAATCGTCTTCAAGGATTATTTCTAACTGCCTAGGTAACTGCCCGGAAGGTACTTCTTCTGGTCTCTCCTGGATTACCGCTTTTTGCCAATCAATTAACTTTGTTTTCTCTGGGATTAGCCTGAATTGTCCCGGCTTACCACATTTTGGACATATGGTTGGCATCTCTAATATTTCTGGCATCTCTTCATCCTCTGGCCACTCAAACTCTTGCATGCAGTCTGGGTGAATGTGCTTATAGGTTGCCTTGTAAATTCTTTCTTTTACCGGAGTAACTTTAACTAGTATTCCATCAATGGCTATTAGTTTATCTATATCAGTACTTCTTATTTTTCTAAGTTCTATAACTCTAGGTATTCCTACAATTCTAACGTGAACCTTTTCTATATCTCGCTGATATGTAGGATCCAATTGTAGGATATGATCATATAATGCACCTTCTAGAATCGGTAGAACGATTTTGGTGTTATTTATTATCTCATAAGCTAGATTTTCGTTGAATGAGAGTATATCGGAAAATTCTACTATAAGACTTTTTTTCCTATACGCTATTAGTTCATTTATTCTCTCAATATATTTGTTCTGATTGTTGGTATTCTTGAAAGTTGTTAGAAATTCTATAAAGAGGTCTCTATAGTCAATCTGTTTGCTAGGAATTTCCAATTATATCACCATACAATTCCTTAATAAGTTGTTTTATTGTTTTATAGATTAAAAGCTCTTCTTCTGTCATCCCGTTAATTAAGTTCTGATCATCGATGTTGAGAAATGCGAGCTGAATCAGTTTTCTTAGTCTTATTTTAATGATCTCATTCAGTATGCTTATTGATTTTCTAAGTTTTTCTAAACTCTCAACGTTCTTGTCTCTCTTTAAGGTTTCGAGATAAAGTTGTACTCTGCTTGAGAAATCCTTACCTAAGGGAACTAAAGATGCTGGTGTGTTCGCATTTTGTCTTTCTTGGAAAAGAATTCTTCCCAGATCTTCGATCGAAATTCTATCTTCTATTTTTGCTACGTTTTTTTCTTCTAAGATAATAGCTAACCATTGTGGTAACTGATTTTCGCTTCCTTTTATTAACTCAACGTTACCCGCTGTTATCGAGCTCCCATTCCAGTCCTCTATTATCATAACTCGGCGAATGTAAGTATTGGACAATCTTTTAATAGCTCTAAGTTTTACTTCAATCACAATCTATTTTTTCTTAATACAAAACCTTATATCTAATGTGGCAGAACCCAAGGGCTCTTGTAACTACAAAACCTGGTAAAGGTCAGAAATGTATAAATGAAATTTTGAATAGGATACTTATAAAAGATATTGATGCGAGGGTTGTAGAGTATGTGCAAAACGTAATTCTCATTTACTCAAATTTAGACCCATTAGTAATTTATGGTCTACTTTTCGCTTCCCCTCCATCCTGTGCTGAAAAGGTATATCCATTTCAATCGATTATAAATGCCACTAACGAAAAGGAGATTGTTGTTAATGTAATGAATTTTATGAAAAATAGAGTAAAAGATATCAAAACTTTTTATGTTCGTTGTTATAGTAGGGGAATTAGTGTAGATTGTAGAGAAATTGAAATGGGAGTAGGGATAGGGCTAAAGGGTTTAATTAATGTTGATTTTAAAGATCCGGAGGTTATACTCCACGTTAATGTATTAAAGGAATTCGCTGGGATATCGCTTTTGAGAAAGAATCAAGAAAAGTTTCGGACTACTCTCTTAGATAAAATATAAGGTAATACCGCTTAATTTAGATTGGGGTAAAAGTTTTGGTTTCAGCTAAGGATATACTTTCAGATAGTTTGAGATCATCAGTGTTAATAATCAAGCATAAGGATAAGCTTTCGCCAGATTACGTGCCGGAAAATTTACCACATAGAGAAGAAAAGATTAAGGAATTAGGTTTCGTATTTAGAGATTTACTAGCTGGAGATGCTAAAGATTCAGAAAGAGTTGTAATAGTAGGTAGGACAGGTACTGGGAAAACAGCAACTGTTAGATTGTTTGGTAAAAATTTTGAAGATATTGCGGAGAGAGAGTACGGAGTTAAAGTAAAGTATGTTCATGTAAATTGTTATAGGCATAGAACATTGTACTTGATAAGTCAAGAAATAGCTAACGCGTTAAAACTACCAATACCCTCGAGGGGATTATCAGCACAAGAAGTATTTAAGATGATCCATGAATATTTAGATAGGAGAAATATACATCTAATAGTTGCATTAGATGAGTTTGGACATTTCCTGAATACTGCAAATACTGAGGAAATATACTTCTTAGTAAGATTGTATGACGAAATATCAGCAATAATAAAGAGAATTAGCTATATATTTATAGTTAATGAAAGCCATTCTATTTATAAATTAGATAGAAGTATAAGGGATCATATAGCAAGAAGATTAATTGAATTTCCACCTTACAGGTCTATGGAACTTTACGATATTTTGAAGTATAGGGTAGATGAAGCTTTTAATGATAATGCTGTAGATGATGAGGTATTACAATTCATATCCAATACTTATGGCTATGATAAAGGGGGTAATGGTAATGCAAGAATTGCAATAGAGACTCTAAGTTTAGCTGGAGAAATAGCAGAGAAGGAGGGATCACCAGTTGTATTGTTAGATCATGCTAAGAAGGCTAATTCTACAATAAATCCAGAGATTCAAGAGATTGTGGATAGTTTATCGTATCTTGATTTGCATCAACTTATACTCTTGAAAGCGCTGATACGAGTTTTAAATAAGAGTAAAGCTGATGAGGTTACAATGGGAACCTTAGAAGAGGAATATATATCATTAGCCAGAGAGTTTAATGAGGAACCTAGAAGACATACACAAGTTTATGAGTATCTGAGGAAACTTAAGGTAATAGGGATAATTAATACTAGGCAGAGTGGGAAGGGAATGAGAGGAAGAACGACTCTAGTTTCCCTTTCTCTACCATTAGATAAAAGATTAGATGATTATATTATGCAACAAATAGTGGTGAGGTTAAAATCGAAGGCTTAATCTATAATTCATCTAAAATGAAGATATTATCTATATTGATAAAGCATGGTGATATGAATATCACTAAATTATATAGATTGTCTAAGATCCATTACGATAAATTAAGAAGGGAACTGGAAGATTTGCAGAAGATGAGTCTAGTTGAAGTAATAGGTAGTGATAAAAAAATAGTTAGATTAAACTACTCTAACCCTAAAGTAGTAATCTTAATTAACCTATTGGAAGAGTTGGATAAAAATGAGTTCCGAAGCTAAAATGGTAGATATATCTCCAAAGGAAACTATATTAAGAGTAGCAGAAGCTGAGGGATTCATTAAACTAAAAAACGATACTATAAGGAGAATTATGGAAAATGAAGTAGAGAAGGGGAACGTGATTGCTGTTGCAAAAACCGCAGGGATAATGGCTGCAAAGAAAACGTCTGAGCTTTTACCTCTATGCCATTTAATACCATTAGAAAATGTTGACATTGATATAAAAATTGAGAATAACGGTATAAGAGTTAGATCTAAGGTTAAGGCTCATTATAAAACTGGAGTAGAGATGGAAGCATTAGTTGCTACATCTATCTCCTTATTAACTATTTGGGACATGGTTAAAAAATATGAAAAAGACGAGAACGGAAAATACCCATATACTATAATTAAGGATATAAAAGTTATAGATAAGATAAAAGAGAAAGACTAAGATTTAGACGCAGAATTAAGATACTCTTTTTCTTTAGTATTTAAACTTAACCGTTTATCATATTTCTTATAGAATATTAGGAAGAATGGATAAGTATCATTTAATGTCTTGTTAAAAGATGAATGTATTGCGAGTTTCTTAATGATCTCGTCCCTCGTGTCTCTTATATCTTTACTCTTAGATAGTAGTTGTATATATGACGGAAACTGGTACTTTTTCCATTTTGGTTTCCAATTAGGTTTTTTCTTTTCAATTTCTGCAGCGGCTACTCCAGAGCTCATTAGATCATACGCGTAAGATAATAGGTCCCAATCACCACCTTTTGCTCTCTTTAAAAATATTGAAGCTCTAGAGAGAGCGTCAAAAGCTCTCCAAACATCTTCAATATTATCGTATTGTATAGGTATATTTTCTGATATCCATCTGATTAGCATATCATAATCTATTTGAGCACTTGTAGCGGCATTTTTAGCTTGCCATGCATATCTTGCCCAGAAGATATCTCTTAGTGTTTCAAACGGATCTAATTCACGTTCTTTTCTTCTAGCCATAGCTTCGACTAAATCAAGAGTAACCTTACCATAACCTTCTCCAATTCCTTGTAACATATTAATTGCATATCTAGTATCTCCTTCACTAGTATCAATTATATAGTTTAAGGCCTCATCGTCACAAATAATCTTTTCTGCTTGGCAAATCTTTTTTAAAAGCCTTCTTAAAGGATACTTTCCTAACTTATTTAATCCGACCATTTTTGTTTTGTTTCTTAACTCTCTTAATGCTGGATTCCAAGGATCATTAGCGGTCATTATTATAGGGTATTTTGTTTTTTCAATAAGTTCTAAAATACCTTGAATAGCTCCAGTATCTTCACGGACATTTATCCCATCAACTTCATCTAGGAGTATTAATTTTCCCCTCGTTCCGAATATACTGCCATAAACAGACGCCTTTTCCGCTACACCCTTTATATCTTGCAATTTTCTCGAATCACTAGCATTCATTTCTAAGAGTTCGAGATTATAATCGTGAGCTACTGCCTCAGCTAAGGTAGTTTTTCCAACACCTGGAGGGCCGTGTAATAATACTGCCTTAGCGTTTGGTTTTCCATTAAGCCACGACTCTATCCACTCTTGTAGTTCCTTTTTAGCACCATCTTGATTTTCCACATCTTTTAGAGAACGTGGTCTGTATTTTAAAAACCATTGTATCATTTATTCTCACTGCCTATATATTTATTCCCATAAATGGCCATTTTAGCTAATAATGCAGATAACTGTATTTCATCATCAGCACCCTCTATTATTCTAAACTCCGTCTCTCCTATATAATCTAGTAATAGAACTCTTAATTCCTCACTTATTTGAAGCTCTGAGGAAGTTATCTCTCTATGTATTTGCTTTATTATATCCTCTCCAGATAATCCATATGTAACAAGCAGAGTTCTTAGCTTCTCCCTTGCTTGTGTGAATTTTCCTTGCAACGCTAGGCTGATCATCTCTCTAACTTCCTTAGGTTGTGCCAACCCTAAAACCTTAAATACAGCCTCTACACTAATCTTGCCATAAGCTGAGGCAGCTTGTAAAATATTTATACTCTTTCTCATATCTCCCATGGTTATATCGTAGATAGTTTCCAAAGCTTTCTGATCGTACTCAGCTTTTTCATTTTTAGCTATATATACCAATCTATTAACAACATCTTCCTTTTTTAGCGGGTAAAATCTAAATAATGCGGTTCTAGATTGTATTGGCTCAATGATTTTGCTTAAGTAGTTACAAGCTAGTATAAATCTCGTGTTTTCTGTATATAGTTCCATAGTTCTCCTTAAAGCTTGTTGGGCATCAGCAGTCATGTTATCTGCCTCATCTAGAAGAACTACCTTAAAAGGAACATTACTTGGAATTACTGTACGTGCAAACTCCTTTACCTTATTTCTAATTACATCTATTCCCCTTTCATCGCTAGCGTTTAGTTCAAGGAAGTATTCTACATAATTGTCTCCATATAGATCATGGACAAGAGCTAAAGCAGCGGTAGTCTTCCCGGTACCTGATGGCCCTGCAAAAAGTAAATGAGGCATATTCTTTTCCTTGACGAACTTTTTTAACCTATCTATGATCTCTCTTTGATTTACTATATCATCCAAAGTTCTAGGTCTATACTTTTCGGCCCAAAGTATTTCTTCTACCTTCGCGCTCATTATCTCACCTCATGAATGAAATTACTTTCTCTTATATTTACCCATTACGAATCCTTTATCTAACTCATGTCCCTTTATTAACAATTTCAATTTGTCAGCATCAACGTTCTTAATTTCGTTTAGTAATGTATCTACTGCATAAACATAAAAATAGTATCTATGAGGTGGGTGTGTTTTAGGGGGACATGGGCCGTTGTAGCCAACATTCCCAAAATCGTTTACACCTTGTATGCCATATTGTGATTTATACACTTTTGGCACTCCTTCCGGTAATCTATTGGTAGTTATGTTATATATTACCCAGTGTATAAAAGTTCCTCCAGGCGCATCTGGATCTTCTACAATAACTGCATAACTTTTAGCATTAATAACAAGATCCCACTCTAACTCTGGAGACAGATCTTGTCCATTACAAGTATATTTAATGGGTATAAAATCCTCGTTCTTAAAGGCTGAAGATACTACCCTCATCAAATATATACTTTCATCATTCAAAATTAAAAACGCTTTATACCAACTGGAAGCTTCGCCTTCTTAAGGCAAGGAGGAAATCAGACCTTCTTATTTAAGTAGAACTCTAATTCCTCATGCCCTTTACTGTGAATTTTTGCTACTATAACGCCAGTACCTGTAAAGGAATCTCGCTTTATTGCTGAGAACACAGCCCTCTTAGCTAGGTCAGCTGCCTCATCTAAAGTCATTTTGGGATTATACTCATCTTCTAGCACTCCCATAGCTACTGGTGAACCAGAACCAGTTGCAACATAATTTTCTTCAGTTATGTCGCCCAAATAATCTAAATTGAACAATCTTGGCTGGTCATCGTAACCACCTATTAGGATTTGAACGATATAAGGAAAATACTTTGTTGCAGATAATACGTTCGCTAATCTAGTTGCAATTCCCTTTATGGAAATTGGTCCATATTTAGTAATATTATTATAATGATATATATTTTTCAGTACATCATATATAAACTGTAAATCGGCTACACTACCTGCGGTAGTTATTCCTATTTTATCTGTAATATATAGTACTTTTCTAACCATTTTATTCGCTACAAAAAATCCTGCACTAGCTCTCCTATCTGCTGCAAGAACTACTCCATCATTTACCTTAATTCCTACAGTTGTGGTTCCCTTAAGTATCTTATTTTCTAATTGCAACTTATTCCCCATAATTACCATTAAAAGCAAGAATAAAAAGGTGACAGTCAATATAGGATACAATATCAGTAGACCATTAATGTTTTCCTACAACGTTTAAAATATATTCAGTTACCTCAAGTAAATCCCCATCTTTATACAACTCTCCGCTTATCATTAAACCAACTGGCAACTCATTAAGGGTAGAAAATGGTATGCTTATTGATGGTGCCCCAACTACATTAAACAGTTCAGTATTAGCTATTAGATATTCTCTAAATTGAAGAGGATTAGAGAGTACGTCAGAAATTTTAGGTGCAACAATTTTTGTTGTTGGAGACAAAATAAAATCAATATTTTTAAATACTTTTATATACTCTTCTATTAATACCCTTCTATATCTAATTGCATCTATATAGTCTGTAGCAGAGATCTTCATACCATCAAGGAGTAACGTATAAGTATCTTTAAAGTATTTATTACTATTTTCAGTTATCCAATCTTTATGATAGGAAGAAGCTTCAGCCAATGATATAGTTCTTCTAGTTTTAGACCCATATTGCCTTAGTAAAGGAAGATCGACCTCGACTATATCAAAATATGAAGATAATTTTGCATATATTTCTTTCAACAATATTCTTGAAACTTCCATTTCATCAAATAAAAATAAACCTAGACGCGGTCTTGTTCTTAGTTTAGCTATTTCAACCTTCTTTTTTTCATTTGGTAAAATAGCATCAAAAACTCTTCGTAACAGTCCAATGTTATCTTTCACAATTATCCCCACAGTATCCAATGACCAGCTAAAGGGTATTACACCATCAGTAGGTATCAACCCAGTAGTTGGTTTAAATCCTATTACTCCACATAAAGACGAAGGAATCCTTACAGATCCTCCAGTGTCAGTACCAATTCCCACATCTATCATGTCTAATTTCACTGCAACAGCAGAGCCACCACTAGAACCACCACTTATTCTTTCTGGATTAACTGGATTTCTTGCAGGTCCTCCTATACTTGATGTATTAGTTGCACCTAACGCAAATTCATGGGTATTGGTTTTTCCTATTATCTTTCCTCCTTCTCTAAGTATTGCATCAACAACGTACGCATTTTTTTGTGGAACATAGTTTTCTAAAATTCTCGAACCAGCAGTAGTCCTTATGCCTTTAGTTAAAATAACATCCTTTATTCCAAATGTAACATCCTTTAACTTACCTTTATCGTTTTCTTCGATATTATGGAGAGTGATAAATGCGTTATATTTTGAATTTAATTCTTCTAATTTCATCTTCCATCACGCAGAATAATGGTTCAGGTAACTTTTTAAGGATTGGATCTTTATCGTTTTCCATCATCGTTATAATACTTATTAATTTGGTAATAAAAGCTTACAAATAATCTCTCATGGGAACGCTATACATATTATTTTTAAAATATATCAAGTCTACTATGATAGATAATATTTTTTATACAGTTTAAACACAATCTAACCGATGAAAGCCGTAGTAGTTCAGGGTAAGCAAAAAGGATATAGGATAGAAGAAGTTCCAGATCCAATCCCAGGAAAAGATGAAGTTGTAATTAGGGTAAATAGAGCAGCATTATGTTATAGAGATCTATTGCAACTGCAAGGTTTTTATCCAAGAATGAAATATCCAGTAATTTTAGGACACGAAGTAGTTGGTACAATAGAACAGGTTGGAGAGAACGTTAAAGGCTTTAAAGAAGGTGATAAGGTAATTTCGCTTCTTTATGCACCTGATGGAACTTGTCATTATTGTCAAATGGGCGAGGAAGCATATTGCCACTCCAGGTTAGGTTATTCAGAGGAATTAGACGGCTTCTTTGCTGAAAAAGCAAAGATAAAAGTTACAAGTCTCGTAAAAGTTGGCACTAACGTCCCAGATGAGGGAGCGGTTTTAGTACCTTGTGTAACTGGAATGGTTTATAGAAGTTTGAGAAGGGCAAAGTTGCAAAAGGGGGAAACAGTTCTAGTTACAGGGGCTAGTGGTGGTGTTGGTATTCATGCCATACAAATTGCTAAAGCACTTGGTGCAAAAGTGATAGGAGTAACTACATCAGAGGAAAAAGCGGCTTTCATAAGGAAATTCGCTGACCATATAATAGTAGGTAGTAAATTCTCAGAAGAAGCAAAGAAGATAGGCGATGTAAATGTAGTTATTGACACAGTAGGTACACCAACAATAGATGAAAGTCTGAAAAGTTTGTGGATGGGGGGTAGGCTGATACAAATAGGTAACGTCGATCCAACTCAGATATATCAATTAAGATTAGGATACGTCATATTGAAAGATATAGAAGTAATAGGTCATGCGTCCGCAACCAAGAGGGATGCAGAAGAAACTCTCAAGTTAACTGGAGAAGGAAAGATAAATCCCGTAGTCGCTGCAACAGTAGGGCTAGATGAGATAGATAAGGGATATGAAATACTAAAGGATAAGCATAAGATTGGGAAGGTACTAGTAAAGCCTTAAATTTTTAAACATTTTTAAGTTATTGTGAAGCTTAAAATTTCATGGATAGAGCTTAGTCAAGATTTATTACCACATTCAGATTTAGATTCCGCAGAAGATCTAAAATTGGTAAGTAACGAGATTCTTGAGGCCTTCGAAATAGGAGGGTACTCAGAGGAATTAGAATTGGATGATAAAATATTGGCAGTAACTTCTGTTTTCTCATCAAAGCTACTACAAGATATTTCAAAATTGATAAAAATTTATGAAATGGGAAGATGGGGCAAGCTATTATCTGGTGACGTAGTTACTGTTGTAGGAGAAACTATAACATATGCTCTTCTAAATCAATTATTTGGCATAAGCATTAATGATATATTACCATTTAGAAACGTAAAGTTCCTAGGAACAATATCAGATTTAGCTATTAATATAGAAAAATATGATAAGTTAAGAAAATTTTTAAATGCTAAAAATGGATTACTATTTGTAGAAGCTAAAGCAACAATGACCTTTAGAAGATCGCAAATTGTCAATACGATATCAAAAAGTTTAGTTACAATAGAAAATTTAAGGTATCCAGACAATTATGGGTTAATATCTTATGTTGTAAAATACAATAATCAATTGTATGATATGATGATATTAATAAAACCATAAAGTGAGAAAAATGAACTGCATTGAGAGTCTTCATAAAGCTTATATCTTAACGTGGATTGGAGATTATAAAACGTCAAGTGAGTTAGCAAGGGAATGTATCCAACTTCTTTCAGATTCTGTGAAGATAAGAAGAAAAGTAAAGGAGGTATTAAAGAAAGCGGATAGAGAGTATAAGGTATCGAAAAAATTAAGGGAAGAAGGTGTAACTACTACTGATCTAATTCAAGTTGCCCTTTACTATTTAGCAAAGAGATTATCAGTTAAAAAAGATAACGATATAGAAATAATTGAAAAAGGGAATATTAAACTATCTGTAATTGAGAATTCGTTAGTTAAAGAGGTTAGAGGATATTGTGAAGGATGTAAAGGATATAAATATTCTCTGCTAAATAAGGCAAAAGGATATTTAATTCTTTATGATGAAATAATATATGCTGAATTCTTTGAGGGAAATAAGTACGATGTCATTGACGAGATACTAAAAAACACTAAACTTTAAATTACATCCTTTACTTATTTTATAGCGACTACGCCGCGGTGGTTTAGCCCGGTCAAGCGCAGGCGCCGAAAGAATGCGGGCCTCTCGAGCCCGTGACCCGGGTTCAAATCCCGGCCGCGGCACCATTTCTATTAGTTAATTTATTCTTTAAAAATTTTTAATATTATAGTTTTATAGAAAAAGAGTAAATGATAACTATTTATTACTGTTATTATTATCATCGTCTTACACTATAACAATGTTTAACTGTTTGATAATATTTGTTAATTAATTCCTTGGAAAAAGAGATACAGTTAGTGGGCCCGCTGGGATTTGAACCCAGGACCTCTGCCTCGTAAGGGCAGCGTCCTAACCAGGCTAGACGACGGGCCCACTGATTATTTGATTATTACGATTTCACTTTAAAAGTTTTCTTTAG
>Ga0081474_128250_pt1 | contig 24799 bp, 27 predicted proteins | sample OneHunmetagenome_2_FD_70978 | JGI IMG/M metagenome (GOLD analysis project Ga0081474, IMG submission 70978) | Ferrous microbial mat communities from One Hundred Spring Plain, Yellowstone National Park, USA v2 (version 2) | ecosystem: Environmental > Aquatic > Non-marine Saline and Alkaline >... | reverse complement strand
CGAGGCTTGGATAAAGCGGACCGGGAACCAGCTGCTCGAGATGAGGAATGACCCGGATAAGATCGTGGCCGTGATAAAGATTACGGCCAAGAAGTAGGGAGGTGCCGCGCGTGGCCGTCCCCTTGTTCCAAACTCCGCCGTGGACGTTGGGCGTGTTCTACGCGGCGCTGGGGCTCGCCCTGGGCGCGTTGGCCGAGAGGACGAACTTCTGCATGGTGATAGCCACCCACCAGGTCATGGGCATCAGATACAGCCGGATATACGAGATGATATTGACGAGCATAGCCGCCTCGGCGCTCCTGACCGGCCTCTTAGTGGCCGCGGGCCTCGTGCCCGCGGTGGACGCCTACGCCTACATGCCGGGCGCGGGCTGGTACACAATCCTGGGCAGCTTCATATTCGGCTTCGGCATGATGCTTGGCCAGGGATGCATGGTGGGCATGCTCTGGAAGAGCGGCCAGGGATACGTGGTCAACTGGCTCGAGATCCTCGGAATGATGGCGGGCACGATCGTCTTCGCGTTCCCCATATACAATGGGCTCCACCTGGGCTGGTGGTGGCGCTCCACCAACGCCGCCAGCGTGGCCGACGGGTCTCCCCTCAACTACGTCCCGTATCTGCTCTCCTCGGCGATTCCGATCAGGCTGGCGGCCCTAGTGGCCGGAGTCGCGTTCTTTGCCGCTATCTTCCTGGCTGTGCTGAGGCTCAGGGAGAACAGGCTGGAGTTCGAGGGGAGGGAGAGCCTCAGGGGTTCGCCGCTGCTCTACGGGACCCTCTTCGCCGTCATCATGGTCGCCTCGTTCCTCTTCCTCGCGGGCCGCGGGTTCAACTACCTCGGCGTGACGACGCCCATCGGCCTGCTGGCCGAGTACGCCATCGCCCCCTTCGGCGAGCGGTCGATGCCCCAGAACTGGTTCCAGACCGTGCCCGCGGTGAACCCGTTCACGTTCTTCGTCCTGATGGTCGTGGCCGGAGCCGCTGTGGCCTCCATAGCGAGGGGAACCTTTTCCATAAAGCTGCCGCCGCCCAACACGAACAGGGCCGCCGAGCTGGGCATCGCCTTCGCTGGCGGCGCCATACTGGCAGTTGGCGCCAGGATTGCCCAGGGCTGCAGCGTCGGGGGCTTCTGGAGCGGGCTCGCGGGCCTGTCCCTCTTTGGCCTCCTCTTCACGATAGGCATAATCCCGGGTTCAGTGGCCGGGTACTACGCCTACGTCTACCTCAGCTCAGCTGCCGCCAGGAGAGCCAGGCCGCGCGCCTTCTCCATGAAGGCCTCGAGGTGGTGGGGGCCCGCCTTCGCGGCCGTGTGGGGCCTAGTACTGATAGGCGTGGGTTTCTATGTGATGGGCTACGGGCCCCTCATGGCCAAGCCGACGCCGCCCGCGGCCGCGCTCCAGTACGCCGAGGTCCTGGTGGGATCGGGAATCTCCGTCGCGCTGGCGGGATTCTTTGCAGGCGCCCTGAGGAAGGCTCCCCGGCCGGCTCCGCCGCCCAAAGCCGAACGGTAGGTCAATTTCCGGGAGGAGGCCCCACAACTTTTTTTGCCCAGTTACCTTAAGCCCACCCCCTACCCGAGCGGGAGTATCGGGCGCAGCACGTCCAGCCACCGCGGCATCCCCTCCTCCCTCCACCCGAGCGGGGGCCTCCCCAGATCCCCGTTCTCGAACACGAAGTCGTGCATGAACATGAACGCTGACAGCCAGTTATGCATGCGCTCGAACGCGCGCCCGGACGCGAGCCTGCGCCCGCCGACGGGGAAGGGGTCGTCGAACGCCTCAGTCCTGTCCTTCAAGTACTGGACCATGCGCTCCATGAGGTTCCTCAGGGGGCGATCGTAGACCGCGTGCTCGGCGCCGGCCCACCTGCGGGCGTCGGCGTACCATGGGGCGCCGTCCGTGTAGATGGGGACCCCGCCGTACCTGCGCACGAGCCTCCTGATGAACAGGTAGGCATCGATCGAGTTCCCGCGCGGGCTGCGTGGAAGTCCAGCATCGCGCGCAGGTCGGGCTCGAAGGCGACCCAGATCCACGCGGGGGTCCCTCCCAGGTTCACCATGGTCTCATCGACGAATATGCGACGCACTTCCCTCGGGTCGGCGCCGATGGACCCGAGGATGGGACCGAGCCTCTGCGCCCACCTCCACATCGAGGCGTGGCTCCTGCTCATGATGGGCCTCAGGGACCTGGCGGCCCTCCTCAGCGAGAGGCCCGAGAAATACAGATAAACAGCGTAGGCCATGACCGGAAGGGGAGTCCTCCTCCTGATCTGGATCGGGTTGGTGCTCATTGCGGGTCGGGCGGAGGGCTCCCCTCGGATTTAGGTTCATCGATGGTCAGCTTAAGGTAACGGAGCCAATGCGCGCTGACGCTCAGACATGCGACACGGGGATCGAGACGATGATCCAATCGGCGCACCGAGCTGCCCCGCGCGAGCCGATGCCGCCGTCGATCGACCCATGCTCGATAGGGGACGCGGTGAGTCGCAGCTGCTTCACGCGGAGCGTGGCGCCGGGGGTGGGATTCGAACCCACACGGGCTTTCGCCCACAGGCTCTCCAGCCCTGCACGCTGCGATCTCGAGGCCTGCCCCTTAGCCGCTCGGGCACCCCGGCTCCGGTCGTCTCGAACGAGCCCGTCTAAAACGATTTCGCAACCCGCGCGGGGAACGCTTTTAGTGAGGAGCGCCAGGTCGACGGAGCGCGGGGGTTGCCGAGCGGCCAAAGGCGCGGGGCTTAGGCCCCCGTCCCGAAGGGGTTCGTGGGTTCGAATCCCACCCCCCGCACCAGCGCTGCGCGCCCCCGAGCCGGCGCCCGCAGGTCGAGGATCCCCGCGCGGGGCGCGACATCCCTCAAGTTTATCTCGATAGCCTCCGTTGCCCGGCGCACATGCCCGGCTTCGGCGAGCTGGCGGCCGGCGCGATGCTGGCTTCACTGACAATCTTCCTGGTGGTCAGGGTCAGGTATCCCAGGGTGCCCATCTGGTCCTTCATGTCCTTCCTGGCCTTCCTGAGCGTCGCCCTGGGGCTCGTGCCGGTCGACAGCATAGGCGAGGCAGTGAACTACGACGTCGTGCTCTTCCTGATAGGTATGTTCAGCCTAGTGTCCATAGCCGAACATGCGGGGCTGCTGGACTACCTGTCGTACCGCTTCCTGGGCGCCTTTAGGTCGAGGCTGGGGATGATGACCGCGGCCTCGCTGCTCTTCGGGCTCCTGGCCGCAGTCTCGGTGAACGACACGGTCGCCATGGCGGGCGTTCCCATCGCGCTCTCGGCCGCCTACTCGGCGGGCGTTGACCCGGAGGCTATGGTGCTCCTGCTGATGTTCTCGCTCACCGTGGGCTCCGTGTTCACCCCCATCGGGAACCCCCAGAACGTCCTGATAGCCGTGGAATCGGGCATGGAGGCGCCCTTCCTGACGTTCGTGAAGTACCTGGCGATCCCGACGCTGATCAACCTGCTCCTGCTCCCCCCCATAATCATGGCCTTCTACCGCGGCGCCGCCGAGCCCGGTGGAGGCCGCGAGCGCCCCCAGCTGAGGGACAGGAGGGACGCCGTGATCGCGGCGGCGGGGCTCTCGACGGCCGTCGCGGCGCTCGTGGTGAACGACCTGCTGGAGCTGAGGGGGCTCCCGCACGTGCAGAACGTCGGCTTCATACCGTTCGTCGTGGCGGCCGGCACCTACCTGTTCGTCAGGGACCCGAGGGAGGCCCTGAGGGGGGTCGAGTGGGGCACCGTGATATTCTTCATATCAATGTTCATCACGATGTATGGGGTGTGGAGGAGCGGGCTGTTCTACTGGCTCCCGCGCCTGATGATGCCCAGCGCGACCTCAGGCATGGTGGGCATCCTCCAGATAAGCGCCGTGTCCCTGGGGCTCAGCCAGCTGCTCAGCAACGTCCCCTTCGTGAACCTGTTCATCGAGTACATGAGGGGGATCGGCTACGGACCCGGGTCCGCCTGGGCCTGGCTGACCCTGGCCTATTCGTCCACGATCGCCGGGAACCTCACCCTCCTGGGGGCGGCTTCCAACATAATAGTGCTGGAGTCCCTGGAGTCCAGGCACGGCAGGACGATATCTTTCGCGCGGTTCGCGGAGGTCGGCGCCCTGGTGACGCTGGTCAACGTGGCGGTCTACTCGGCCTTCCTCTACCTGATGCTCGGATAGCGATCCTCCGAACGGCGCGACATCTGGAAGTCGTTCGACCGCCAGGGATGGCGCCGCGGAGTGGACCGGGGGGGACTCGAACCCCCGACCTCCTGCGTGCAAGGCAGGCGTTCTACCCCTGAACTACCGGCCCGACCGGCGTGCGCCCGGGGCGCGATTATCCTTTTCCCTCGCTCCGCCCCTCGTACAGCCCCTGGAGCTCCTCCGGGGATTCGGGGACCTTCCTGAAGAGGGGCCTTGGCTCCCCGAGGGGGCCGCGCGGGAGGGCGGGCGGTGAGAGGCGCGAGTCGGCCGGGGAGCCCGCGCGGCCCAGCGAGCGCCAAAGTTCCTCTGCCCTGGACGGCATGAACGGGTAAGACATGATCGCCAGGGCGTCGAGCGCCGCCAGATGGTCGCAGAGCGAGGCGTCGAGATCGGGGCCGGGGCTCCTCATGAGCTCCCAGGGCCTGTCGGAGCTGAGGCGCTCGTTGCCGGCCGCCGAAAGCTCCAGGATCCTCCTAGCGCCGTCGCGTATCCTGAACGAGTCCATGTCCGACGCGTAGCGCGCCAGGGTGGCGGAGGCCGCCGCGGCCATCGGGCCCGGGCGCGCTCCCCCGCAGCTCGGCCGCTCGGGCCCGTACCGCCTGCGCGCCAGCGTGAGCACCCTGTGCACGTAGTTCCCCAGGTTGTCGTTCAGCTCGGAGTTCACCACCCTGGCGAACTCCTCCCATGAGAAGCTCACGTCCCTCGACTCAGGCCTCATGTACATCGCCACGAACCTCCAGGTCTCGCCGTCCGCCACGTTCAGCGCCCTATCCATCCAGACCCCTATGCCCGCGCTCTTCGAGAACTTCTCGCCGCCGAAGGTCACGTACTCCGTCGAGGACACCTGCCAGGGGAGGACGTAGCCGTCGCCCGACGCCATGAGGAGGGCCGGGAATATTATCGTGTGGAAGGGGACGTTGTCCTTCCCTATGAAGCAGACGGGCCTCGAGCCCGGGGTCCTCCAGAACCGGTCGAAGAGGCCCGGGTCCCCCCTCAGCATCCCCAGCTCCTTCACCGCCGATAGGTACCCCAGGACCGCCTCCATCCAGACGTAGATGGTCTTGCCCTCGGCGCCGCGGAAGGGGGCCGGTATCCCCCACCTGTTGTCGCGCGTGAGGGCCCTCGGCCTGAGGCCCTCGTCGATCATGCGGAGGCTGGCGTTCCTCGCATTGTCCGGCAGCCTGTCGTTCGACGATATGTACTCGCGCAGCGCCCCGGCGAACCTGGGGAGGTCGAAGTACCAGTGGACAGTCCTCCTGATCTCCGGCGTCGAGCCGCAGATGGCGCACCTGGGCCCTATGAGCATCGTGGGCTCCAGCAGCTTGCCGCAGCGGTCGCACTGGTCTCCCTTCGCGTTCTCGTACCCGCAGAAGGGGCACGTGCCCACCACGAAGCGGTCGGGGAGGAAGATCCCGTCCCTGGGGCAGAACGGCATCTCGACCTCCTCCCTGAACACGTAGCCGTTGTCCTCGACCCTGCGGTAGAACTCGGCGACGAACTCCCTGTGGACGGGCGACTCCGTGCGCGTGTAGTAGAGCTCCCCGACGGAGTACTCGCGCAGGAGGCGCAGTATGGCCGAGTGGTTGGCGTCGGTTATCGAGCGGGGATCGACCCCGCGGCGCAGCGCCTCCACCTCTATCGGGGTCCCGTGCTCATCGGATCCGGAGACCGCGATCACCTCCTCCCCCCTCATGCGCAGGTAGCGCGCGTAGACGTCGGCCGAGAGCAGGTGCATGAACGTCCCCAGGTGGGGGATCGAGTTCGCGTAGGGCCAAGCCGAGCACACTATCCAGCGGGCCATCGCGCGGCTGCCGCGGCGTCGGGGGTCGCCCTCTATAAGCGTAGGCCTGAGGGGTGCTATGGGGCGGGATCAGGAGAGGTGCATCCGGCCATCGATGGGCCAGCAGATCAGTCTCATCATCCCCTGGAGCCCGAGATCGCCCTGAAGTATAAGCATTCGGACGGGCTCACGTAGGTCTCGCGCGACGAGTGCGCGGCTGCGTCCACCAGGTCGCCCAGACCGCTCACCACCGCCATGGGCGTCATCTCCCCCGATTCCCCCATCACGAGCTCGGCGGCGGAGGCCACTTCGTCGGCGATCGCGCGATAGGTGTGGCGCAGCCTCCGCCCGAAGATGTCCGGGGAGCCGCGCTCGTCCAGGACCCCCTCGAGGCCCGAGTACGCGACCGCCACGCCGACGGTCCCCCTGCGCATGGGGAGGACGCGGCTGTCCGCGATCACTACGCCGACGGGGCCGTCGGCAGCCCTCTCGAGCTTCCACCTTATCTCGTCGGCGGTCCTGAATGGCCTGCTCGGCGGGAGCACCACGGCGCCGCCCGGCGCGTTGGACCTGTCGATGGACGAGTTCGGGGTTATGCCCTCGGGCCTGGCGGTTATCACTATGCCGAGCGCGTGCCCGAGGAAGCGGCTGGACTCCCTGAGCGCCAGCTCCACGAACTCGGGCTGCGAGCCCGCCTCCAGGGCTATCGCGCGCGCATCGCCGAGCGCGGACACCGCCTCCAGGTGATAGACGCGCCCCTGGCCTATCGCCACGTACTTGGAGGACACCACCAGCACGTCCCCCCTGCGCAGCCCGACGCCGGAGGCGGCGAGCTCGGAGGCTATGTGCGACCCGATGTCCCCCACCCTCGACGTCAGGGGGGCCCTGACCGCCACCCCGCGGACCCTCAGCTCGGTCGCGATCGCCCTCCTCGGCTCCGTCCCCATCGCCTCCGCCCCTCATTGCGCGGACCCTCAGCTCGAGGTATCTGTCGTCGGGCGAGAATGGCGGGGGATGCGCCAGTTCGGTCGGACCCCCGCAGATGGGGCAGGACCGCTCGAACGTGTACCTGTAACACCTGCGGCATATGCGCAGAAGCCTGGGCCTCATTTGCCCCGGAGGAGCTCGAAGTGCCCCCTGCCCCTTAACGATTCCTGCGCCGCTTCGGAGAAGGCCGCCAGGGCGGCCTCCGCGACCTTGTAGTTGTCGGCGTCTATCCTGAGGAGGTAGCGCGGGCTCCCCGCGTAGGTCAAGCGCACGTTAACGCCGAGGGAGCGCGCGGCCTCCGCGGCGCCGGAGAGCGCGCTCTTCACGACCTCTATGCCGTTCGGCGCCGGCGAGTACGCCTTGATCTCCGCCGAGAGCACGGCCCTCTTGGGCTTGAGCCTCTCCGAGGCGAACTGCGCCGCCACGTCCAGGTACGTCTCCAGCGCCTTCCGGTCCACTCCCTTGGCGGCCTCCGCGATGACCTTGAGCACCCCCTCCCGGTCCCGGCTGAGCGCCCGCAGCGATTCCTGGAGGCTCCCGAACGCCTGGACCAGCGCGGACCTTATCCGGCCGTCGTCCTTGATGCCCGCCCTGGACGCGGCGACGTCCAGCACGCGGCGGGCCCCCACCTCCTGCTTGTAATCCTGCATCTTCTTCCTCCTCTCATCATCAGTCACGCGCCTGAGCGATAGATCCACCTGGAGCCTGTCCGGGTTGGAGTAGAGGACCTTCAGCACCACCTTCTGCTTCGGCTTGAAGTAGCTGACCAGGTTCCTAGTCATGGTGCTCGGTATCTCCTTGACGGGGACGAACCCGCGGATGCCGCCGTACTCGTCGAGCGACACGTAGAGGCCGAAGGACTCCACGCTCGTCACGGTGCCCACTACGAGATCCCCGGGCTCGGGGAACCTCTGGGGACCGGCGCCCGAGTCAGTCAAGCCTCCTGATTATCTCCCCCAGGATCTTCGCCTTTCCGCCGGTGGGCCTCGCCAGCTCGGCACCGCAGCTGGGGCACTTGACGACCACCTTGGAGTGGGAGAACACCACGCGCTCGGCACCGCAGCTGGGGCACTTGACCAGGAGGAACGCGCTCCTGGGCAGCGGTATGAGCACGTGCTCCCTCCTCATTCTCCCTTGGCCCTCCCGGCCTCGACTATCTCCAGCTTCTTCAGGCGGATGCCCTCCCTCATCGTCACGTGCCCGCAAACCTTGCACTTGAGCTTGAGCGTCTGCTTCTTGGTCGTCTTGGCGGTCCTCTTGAGCTCCGGCTCCTTCTGCCCTCCGTAGCCCTTCTTCTCCCACTCGTGGCGCCTGGCGCCCCAGGCCAGCTTGCGGTCCTTCCCCTTCTTGTAGAGGCTCACGCTGTGCTCCGTGTGCTTGCGGCACCTGGGGCAGTACGTCACGATCACGTTCGGCACCTTCACAGCACCACCACCTCCTCGACCAGGCCCTTCGATATGAGCGCCCTGGCGTCCTCCCTAGGAATCATCGCCACGTCGCCGGGCGACAGCGGGCCGTAGCTATTTAAGTCTACCCCCCTGAAGGCCGGCACTTCGTGCTCGGCGCGGACCGTTACCATGTCCCTGGAGGCCTCCCAGCGGGCTGCGAGGATCGCCAGCGGGCTGCCGCCCTGGATGGCCTCCTTCAGCAGGTTGGCCCTCGAGGCGGCCTCCTCCAGGAGCCCGCTCACGAAGTTCTCCTCCGGGAGCCCGGATGGGGGCGCGATCCCTCTCTCGGATACGCGATCGACGGCCTTCGAGAGCCGGAGCTCCAGCAGGGACCCGCCCACGGAGGCGCCGTACTCGGCCAAACTCGATATGACGTCGGAGCCGGGGGCCCCCAGCGCGGCCTGCACCGAGAGCTCCTGGAGCACGGTGGATGCCCTGATCAGTAGGTCGGCGTCGGCCGCCACGAGGTCCTCCGCGCCCGCCTCCCTTGAGAGGGCGGCCAGGAAATCCTCCAGCCTGTGCTGGCCCTGGCTCACGGCCCCGATGCGCCCCCTCGCGATTTAACGATTTTCGCGACGCCCTTGCTGACGAGGAACGCCGCGACGAAGCCCGGCAGCTTGAGCGTCGAGCGCCTGTATGGGCCGTAAGTGTAGCCCTTCAGCTGCAGCTTCGGGGCGTAGGACACCTCCACCTTCACGGGCTCCTCGCTCAGCACGGCGGCCTCCGTCAGGGGGTCGCACGCGATTATGTCGGCGCACGGGAGCTTGGACATGCCGGTCTTCTCGTTGAGGGACGTGGGCATCCTGAAGATCCTGGATATGTCCACCGTGACCTGCGGATCTATGCGCACCCTGACAGCGGCGACCGCCGCGTCTATGGCGGCCCTGAGGTCGCCGCCGACCAGCGCCTCGAGGGCGGGGCGCGTGGGGGGCACGCCGTACTTGGCGCGGAGGGCCTCCGCCACGCGCGCGGGCCACCCCACGAGGGTCCCCAGGTGCCCCTCCGAGATGGGCAGGAGCCGGGCGAAGAACGCGGGATCGTAGGAGCTGAGCGAGACGTAGTCCGCTATCTGGGCCCGGGCCTCCCTGCCCAGGTCACGCAGCCCCTCGTCCTCCACGTGCACGTGGAATCCCCTGTGGCCCGAGTAGTAGATGGAGATGGAGTCGGGCCGCACTCCCAGGTCGCGCTGCAGCAGGTCGAGGAGCCTGAGGACCTCCCTCCTGCCGGCCTCCACGCAGCTCGGGCAGACCCAGTCCACCCTGCGGCAGCCCGGGAGGGCGCCATCCGAGAGGGGGCGCACGCTGCCGTCAGCGCAGGCGTAGAAGTCGTGCGCGTCCATGCAGGCCGGGTGGAGGTCCTTGACGTCTATGTCGAACGCCAGGTCGGCGCCGAGCCATCCCTTCTCGTCCATGTCGGGGTTCCCGGGATCCTCGTAGTAGGACACGGAGTAGAATATCCCCCACGGGACCTCGCGGAGCACCGCGCCGACGAGCTCCCCCGGGGTGCCGGCGCGCATGTGGCGCTTGAAGTGGCCCTCGAACGTCAGGAACCCTATCTCCCGCGACTCCAGGCGCGGGGGGATCCAGAGGGAGGACGAGTGGCGGTAGTAGTACTCCCTATAGCTCGTCCTCAGGAATTCTATCTCCCCTTCTCCCAGGCCTCCCTCCACCCTCCTCACCCCCGGCCCGGGGCTGGCCCCCGCCCCTCCTGCGCCTCAGGTAGGCGAGGGGACTCCTCACGCCGTCGCAGGTCGCGTCGCGCGCGCAGAGGCCCAGCGCCTCCAGCTTGGCGCACGATGGGACGCTGTAGCGCTTGCCTCCCCTCGCGCCAGCTATGTGCTCGACCTGGTACCTGGTGATCCTCTCGTTGAAGTCCGGCGAGCGCGAGAAAGCCGCGACGATCTCGTCCAGCGGCACCCCCGCGTTCACCAGGAACGCGGCCAGGAAGAACCTGGCGAAGTGCGGCAGGTTCTCCCCGGATTCCAGGCGCCTCAGCAGGGATCTCACGCAGGGAGGGTACTCGCCGCTGGAGGCGGGCGGGGCGGCGGACTCGGCGGGGCGGGCCCTGGCCAGCTCCCTCGAAAGCTCCGCGGCCGCTGCGGCCAGCCACTCCGGAGGGCTCGTGACCCGGGCGGAGAGCACGCGGCGCTCCAGGTGCTTGGCGACGCCCTCCCTCAGGAGCCTTATGGATTCCTCCAGCTTCATGTACACGTATCCGCCATCGACGACCCTGGCAACTATGCCCCACTTGGACGGATCGAGCGAGGATGAGAGGAGCAGGTACCCGCTCAGCCCCAGGCGCACCTCGAAGAGCTCCGCGCCGATCAGGCGGTCCACGGGCTCCAGCCGCATCCCGAGGACTTTGGAGTAGATCGCGGATACTAGGGTCCTGGCGTCGCCCCTGTTCGCCCTGGCGCGGTCCCTAAGCAATCCCTCCAAGTGCCTCGCCTCGGCCAGCGCGAACCTCCTGGCGGCGTAGGCGTTCCCGGTGGCGCCCACTATCAGCGCCGCGATGACGAAGGAGAGTATCCTGTGCTCCGGCGGCGCGCCGCGGAGGATCCCGGGGTCCAGCCTGCCGTCTATGACGCCTGCCCTCGCCCTCCTGAGCCCCAGCTCCACGTAGGGCTCGCCGGGCCCCCCGGCCAGCTCCGACAGCGAAATGGCGTAGCCCCTCCTGACCAGGAGGTCCCCCGCCTCCTGCAGGAAAGGTAGATCCCCGAGCTCCTCCTCGCCGAACGACACACGAAGCACCCCTCCGGGGGCGCGCTGGCGCCCCCACGGATCCTGTGGCGCGCGGGGGCGCGCATTATTAAGGTTAACGGAGGGCGATCTGCTTATATCCACGGCGGGCGGAATTTCCACGCGGCATGTCTTTCAGGATGGTCAGCTCCAACCCGGATGCTTGGAAGGCCCTCGCGGACGCGCTGGCGGGGATGGTGGAGGAGGCATCGTTCGAGGTGTCCCCCGAGGGCATCTCGCTGAGGGCCATGGACCCGTCCAGGGTCGCGATGATCAGCCTCTCGTGGTCGAGCTCATCGTTCGAGGAGTACAGGTGCGGATCCAGCACCACGATATCCCTGAGGGTGGACGACCTCAGGAAGGTCATGAAGCGCGCGGATAAGAAGGACAAGGTGACCGTGGAGCTGGGCGAGGGCGCTCTGACGTTCAGGCTGAAGGACGGGTACGAGAGGGAGTTCGTGGTGCCCCTCGTGGAGGCCGGCGAGGCGCTGAGGCCGCTCCCCAAGCTATCGTTCAACGTCGAGGCCAAGATCCTCCAGAGGTCGCTCAGGAGGGTCCTCGAGGACGTGGAGGCCGTCTCCGATCACGTCACCCTGAGGGCGCAGCAGGACTCGATGGAGTTCCTCGGCAAGAGCGAGCTCGGGCAGGCCAGGGTCAGGCTGGCGACGGGCGACCCGGACCTCCTCGAGCTGAAGGTGAAGGAGCAGAGCGAGGCCACCTACAGCCTGGAGTACCTGTCGGGCTTCGTGAAGAGCGTGAAGCCGGCGGAGGTCGCGACGCTCGAGTTCTCCAGCAAGATGCCGATAAAGCTGACTTTCCCGCTGGACGAGCGCGGCAGCCTGATCGAGTTCTACCTGGCGCCCAGGGTCGAGTGAGGCGGGCCGGGGCGCCTATTATCGTGACGCTGTCGGACGCGTGCCTGAATATGTTGTAGACGTAGCGGTGCTTCCTCTGAAACCAGTGCTCCGCGGCCACGCACAGCTGGACGTTCAGCGCCCTGGAGGCGGCGCTCGCCCTGAGCGCGAACGAAGCCAGGGCGGGGACTGACCCCCTGAGGCCGAGCTGCGCGTAGGATATCGCCCAGAGGGCTGAGAGCGAATACGCGCAGAGGCCCGAGCGCGCTCCGGCGGCGCCCAGCGCGCGCAGGAGATCGAGGAGCGCGGAATCCAGGTCCCAGGAGTCGACGGCCGCGATCGCGGCCTCCGGGGCGAGCCTCGCGATCCTCCCCGAGTAATCCAGCACTAGGAACTCGCGGGAAGCCGCCCGGCGCGCCAGCTCGAGCTCCGAGCCCTCGGGGAGGAGTATCAGCTTCAACGCGGACGCCGCGCGGGCGCGCCATAAATTAATTCCAGGGCGCCGGAGGTCCGGCGTGGAGCCGGTGCGGAGCCTCAGGGAGCACCTGCTCAGGCTCAGGGAGGCCGGCGAGCTCAGGGAGCTCGGGCAGGCCGGGCTGGGCGACGTCCCATCGCTGATCGCGGAATCGGGGGGGATGGCCGGCATGGTGAGCGTCCGCGGGTACGCCGCGCCGTTCGCGTTCAACACGATGTCCAGCCGGAGGCATGCCGCGCTCGCCCTGGGCATCGAGGAGGAGGATCTGAGGAGCCGCTTCCTCGAGGCGGCCGCCAAGCCCCGGGCGCCGGAATCCCTCGGGGACCTCGGCATGAGGGGGCCCATGGAGCCCGACCTCGAGGCGCTGCCGATCCCGAAGTACTACGAGCGCGACGCGGGACGCTACATAACCAGCGCGATCGTCTTCGCGAGGGATCCCGATGGCGGCACGATGAACGCGTCCTTCCACAGGATAAGGGTCCTGGACGGCCGCAGGGGTGTGATAAGGATGGTGGAAAACCGCCATCTTCACAGGATCTACATGAGCGCCAGGGAGAGGGGCGAGGATCTGAAAATCGCCGTGGAAATAGGGGCGAACCCGATAGTGGAGCTGGCCGCGGCGTACCAGGCGCCATTCGGCTCGTACGAGGCGTGGATAGCGAACGCGATGGCCGGGGGTAGCCTGCGGTTCTCGGACTTCGCGGGCGTGGACGTCCCGCTTGAGACGGAGGTGCTGCTCGAGGGGAGGATCAGGCACGATGCCGAGGGCGAGGACGCCATGGTCGACATGCTGGGCCTCTACGACAGGCCCAGGATGCAGCCCGTCGTGGAGTTCGACAGGATGTACGTGAGCGAGGGGTTCGTGTTCAGGGGCCTGCTGGCCGGCGGGCCCGAGCACAGGTTCCTGATGTCCTTCCCGATCGAGGTGAAGCTGGAGCGCCAGCTCGGGGACGTGCTCCCGGGCGTGAGGAGGGTGGTGCTGACGGAGGGCGGGGGGCGCTGGCTGCACGCGGTGATACAGATTGAGAAGAGGCTGGAGAGCGACCCCAGGACGGCGATAATCGCCGCGTTCACGTTCGATCCTTCGCTGAAGATGGTCGTGGTGGTCGACGAGGACGTGGACCCCGAGGATCCGGAGGAGGTGGAGTTCGCGCTGGCCACGAGGTTCCAGCCGGATAGGGACCTCGTGATCTTGGAGGGGATGCGTGGGTCCTCCCTGGATCCGTCAAGCGACCAGGCGACGCTGACCACGAGCAAGTGGGGGCTCGACGCGACCGCGCCCATGGATCAGAGGGACAGGTTCAGGCGCGCGGCGGTGGTCCGCGGTGGATGAGGGGAGCTCCCCCGCGGGGGCACGCGTGCTCGTGGAGGGCAGGGGGCGGGGGAGGCCCATCCTGCTGGACGAGCCGCTCTCGCCCCTCGGGGACATAGATGTGCGGCGCGGCGTGCTCCGCCGCACGGGGGAGGAGCTCCGGGGCTCCCTGCTGATGTTCCCACACCCCGCCGGCAGCAGCGTCGGGAGCTACGTCCTGTACGCCCTGGCGTCGAGGGGGGCTGCGCCGGCGGCCGTCCTGGTCAGGAGGGCCGACCTGATGCTGATCTCGGGGTGCGCCCTGGGAGGCATACCGCTCGTGGAGCTGCGCGGCGAGTACGAGCGCGTGAGGGGACTCCTGTCCGGCTGCGGGATGGCAGAGTTCTCGGCGGAGCTCCGCGGGGGGTTCAGGATCGCCTGCGGAGGAAGTCCCTGATCGCCTGCTGAAGCTCGCGGTTGACCGCCCCGGGCTCGCGCGAAGCATCCACCCTGACGACGGTGGATCCCGGAAAATACTTCCCCAGGTCCATCAGCACCGCCCTGGCCGCCGAGAGCAGCCCGAGCCTCGATTCGAAGGTGTCGGCGTCCCCCTCCATCCTGCGCGCGGATACCTCAGGATCCACGTCCAGCACCAGGAAGAGGTCCGGCTGGATGAACCTGCCCTCCAGGGAGAGTATGCGGTCCGGGCTCACGCCCTGCGCCGCGTGGTAGGCGACGTTGCTCTCGCTCCACCTCTTGGACACCAGGGCGCGGCCCTCGCCCGACAGCCAGAGCGCGGCGGGAGCGTTGAGGAGGGCCCTGTTCAGCGACCAGAGGATCCAGGCGACGTCCCGCGAAAGGTGCCCCGAGATCCTGCACGAGCCCTCAGCCCCCAGGTAAGACCTTATCAGCTGCCCGCTCAGGAGATCATACTCCGGCTGCCGGATGCCCATGGCGTCGTACCCCAGGTCGCGCATGAAGTCGACCAGGGGCCTGACGCCCCCCACGTGGCGCGGGTTGAACACGTGCGTCTCCTTCCCCGACCTGTCTATGCCGGTCACGACTATGAACGTCCCCCTCCTTTCGCGGCGGCCCTCGATCGCCAGCGCGGACGCGAGCGCGAGCTCGGGCCCCGCCGGGGATCCCAGCGCCGCGGCGGCGCGCACGGCCGCCGGGTCGCGCGCCTCGACCAGGGACAGCAGCTCCTCGAGGGACGATGCGTCCACGACGCAGTCGGCGGTCATCCCTCGGACTTGCTTCTCAGCTCCTTGAGCCTAAGCACTATCTCCAGCACCTCGAGCTCCTCCTTCAGCGACCTGAGCAGGGCGCCCCTCTCCTCGTGCCCCTTGGCGCCCGTCAGGGAGCGCAAGTCGTCCCTCAGGCCCTCGTAGAGGACCTTCTCGAGGTTCTCCAGGAGGTCGCCCGGGGCCACGAGCGTAGACTCGACTTCCTCGACGCTCGTGAAGCCGGAGCACCTGGGGCAGAACGTCACGCCCCTGTACCGCAGCATCACGCCGCCGCACGTGGGGCAGCTCTCGCTGAGCAGCGTGGCTCCGCGGCGCATGAGCTCCACCACGAGCCGGCTGGTGTCCCTGGAGCTCACGCGGATTGCGAGCCCCCAGTAATGTTTAAGTCTAGTGCTCCTCCTCGGCCCCGTGAGGTGTCGAGCGATGTCGGCCGAGAACCTCGAAAACATCAGGCAGGCGATCGCCATTCTGCAGACCCTCACCAACGACAACGTCATCCCTAGGAACGTCAGGCGCTCCATAAAGGGCGTCATAGACGTCCTGAACGACGGGTCGCTGACGCCGGCGGTCAGGGCCGCGAACGCGATAGCGGCGCTGGAGGAGATCGCCCAGGATCCCAACGTGCCCTCCTACGCGAGGGTCACGCTGTGGAACGCGTTCTCCTACCTCGAGAGGATAAGGGAAACCTGAGGCTCCGGACTGAGGGCGCGGCCCGTCCAGCCACGGGGCATCACCAGGTCCCCGTCCTCGAAAGCGAAGTCGTGAATTAACATGAGCGCCGGCAGCCAGCTGGGCGCCCGAGCGCCCCCGAGCCAGCCCGCTCCCCTCGGATTTGGGCTCACCGATGGGTCAGCTCAAGGTGAAGGAGCCGCGGCACCGCTCAGAACCCTTATAAGAGCCTACGGAACCAACGATGCCGACTCGCGGGGGTTGCCGAGCGGCCAAAGGCGCGAGGTTCAGGCCCTCGTCCCGTAGGGGTTCGTGGGTTCGAATCCCACCCCCCGCACCAGCGCTGCGCTCCCCGGGGCCGGCTGTCGCCCTAGCCGCGCGCGGACAGATAGATCCCGATCGAGAGTATGGAGTAGCCCGCTAGCTCCGCGCCAGATGCCGTGGTCCCCAAGATCGCGTAGCTGAAGACCATGGAGAACGCGGGCACCAGGAACATGTAGGGCGCCACCCTGCTCACCTCGTGCCGGGAGTACATGTATACGTATATCGTGAATGCCAGCGCGGTGCCCGGGATCCCTATGAGGGCGAGCGCGGCGATCGCGAAGGGCGTCCAGCGGATGGCCGCGGAGGGCCCCTCCCAGAGCATGAGCGCCGCCGCCATCGGGAGGGCGTAGATCATGTGGTAGAGGTTCACGCTCGAGAAGTCCTCACCCCTCAAGTACTTCCTGTACACTATGGTGGCGAGGGACCAGCTGATGGCCGAGCCCAGAAGCAGCGCGTACGCCTCGGAGTCGGCGGGCCCCGTCCCCCCGGAGAAGATCATGACCGTGCCCAGGAATCCGAGCAGCAGCCCGGCGGCGCGCCCCCGGGTCACCCTCTCCCCCAGGAGTATTGCGCCGAGCGCCGTCACTATGATCGGGTAAGTGTAGATCACGATCGACGCGGTGGCCGGAGAGGTCTCGGACTCCCCAGAGTACCACAGCGCCTGCATTGCCACTATGTCCAGCGCGCCGAAGAGCGCCGTGAGCAGGTTGATCCTCAGTCCGGCCGGGGGCCGGGCGCTGCGGGGCAGCAGCGCCACTAGGGAGGGTATGGCTATGGCCAGCCTCAGGAACAGCAGCTGCAGCGGCGCGACCGACGCCAGCGCCACCTTCACGAGCGGATAGTTCAGCCCCCAGAACGTCGCCAGCGCTAGGAAGAGCAGGGCCTCCCTGGCCGCCCGCACGCGGTCCTCTCGCCCCGCTGGCCATAAAATGCTTAGTGGGGGGCCGCCCTCCCCCCGGCGGAAAGCTTTTGCGGCCGCCCTCCCTCCCACTCCCAGGGATGTGCGGCCTGGAGACCAAGTTGTGGGCGGAGAAGAAATCCGTGCTCAGTAAGGAGCTCGCCACGATACTGGTGGGCCTCGGCGCGCTCAAGTTCGGCGACTTCGTGCTGTCGTCCGGTAGGAGGAGCCCCTACTACATAGACCTGCGCCTCCTGCCATCTTACCCCAGCGCGCTGGAGAGGATAGCCGAGATGTATGTGGAGGTGCTCGAGAACGAGGTGGGCCTGGGCAACTTGAAGGTCGCCGGCATACCCACGGCGGGCCTCCCCCTGGCCACGGCGGTCAGCCTCAGGGCCAGGTTGCCCCTAATATACGTCAGGGAGACGCCGAAGCTGCACGGCGAGATGAAGATGATAGAGGGGGCGCTCTCGAGGGGGGACACCGTGGTCCTCATAGACGACCTCGTGACGACGGGCGGGAGCCTGCTCAAGGCGGCCGAGGCGGTCAGGGCGTCCGGCGGGCGCGTGGAGCACGCCGTCGTGCTGATAGATCGTGAGGAGGGCGGATCCGAGAACCTCGCCAGGGCCGGGATAAGGCTGCACGCGGTCTCCAAGATAAGCGAGCTCCTCTCATGGCTCGAGTCCGCCGGCGGCTTGCCGAGCGATAAGGCCGAGCTGGTGAGGGCCTACCTAAGGGGGGTGGGGCGCAGTTGACCGGCGAAGCGGCCCGCCTGGCGTCCATCCTGAGGAACCGCGGGATGATAAAGCGGGGCAGCTACATGCTGCATCTGGGCAACTCCAGCGAGTACTACGTCGACCTGAGGGCCCTGCCATCCTACCCCGACGACTTCGACGAGGTGACTTCGGCCCTCGCGAGGCTCCTCTCCGAGGAGGTCGGCGGCTTCGATCGCCTGGTCGGCATCGGGGACGGCGCCGCGCCCCTGACGGTCGCCGTGAGCCTGAAGCTCCAGAAGCCCTACGCGATAGTGAAGAAGATGGAGGCCGAGAACAGCTTCAGGGACCCGCTGCTGGGCGAGCTCCGCGCGGGCGAGAGGGCCATACTGCTGGACGACGTTGCCTCGACAGGCGTCACCCTCGCCTGCGCGGCGTCGATAGTCAGGGCGCTGGGGGCGCGCGTGGACACGGCGGTAGTCCTGGTGGACAGGGACCTGGGGGCGCGCGAGCTCCTGTCGACCCTCGGCGTAAGGCTGAGGAGCCTGATCAGCCTGAGCGAGATCCTCGGCGGCGCGCAGAGATCCCCCTGAGGGCCTCGGCCCTCAGCCTCTCCAGCTCCGCCCGCGGGCGCCCCGACCTCATTATGCTCCTGCCCACCACTATCATGTCCGCCCCCGCGAGCGTGGCCGCCGCGGCGTCGCCCCCCTGCGCGCCGACGCCCGGCGCGATTATCGCCAGGTCCCTCCCCACGACGCGCCTCAGAGCCGATATCCTCTCCGGCCTCGTGGCCGGCGCGACTATGCCATCTGCTCCAGCATCCCTGGCCAGCCTCGCTATCTCGTCCGAGCACCCGGCGTAGCAGAGCGCGGCGCCGGCGTTGGACGTCTCGGCCACCACTATCACGCCGGACCCGCCTGCGGACCTCACGACCTCCTCCACGACGTCCGGCCCCAGGAACCCATGAATTATGACCGCGTCCGCCCCCGCGCCCAGCAGCTCCCTGGCGACGCCGCCGCTCACGTGCGGCACGTCCGCCAGCTTCAGGTCGGCTATCACGATCCCGCCGCCCGCGAGGCCGCGGGCGGCGCCGATGGCCCCCAGCCCCCCGCGCAGGACGGGCATCCAGCCCACCTTCAGGTTCAGGGGGCCGCCCGCGGATAGCTCCTCTAGGACGGGCGCCGCCTCGTCGATCGGCTCGTCGACCGCGATTATGACCGGATCGCTGAGGGAGGCGCCGATTAACCTTTCGGAGAACTTCCCCAAGGCTGACTCCCTCCCCGCCCTGAAGGGCGGGGCTTGCCCGAGGCCTTAAGGGTTACATCCCCTTTACGCGCGCTACCTCACGCCCTAAGGCACAATCGACCTCACAGTATTTCCGGGCTTTTAGCTCCACGATATCCATTGTCACTCTTAGTGAGCTACCTCGCCCTGAAGGGCGAGTTTCTCCATGGCACTATGTGAAGAGGGTTCCCATGGCCTTGAGGCCGCCGGCGATCGCGCCCTCGCGCCACAACGCTTAATTTTGGACGCGCCGCTGCGGGCGGCATGCCCCGCGAGGAGGAAAAGCGCGAGCTGCTGGAGAAGTTCTCGTCGGAGCCCCAGAAGTACTACGAGGTGGAGCTCTTCAGGAGGGAGGGGTTCGTGAGGAAGCGCTGCGAGGTCTGCGGCAGGCACTTCTGGACGCTGGACCCATCGATGGAGCGGTGCCCGGATCACTGGGGCGGCAGGACGTTCATAGGCGACAGGGTCACGAGCCGCCCCTTCGGCTACGTGGAGGCCTGGAGGAACGTTGAGGAGTTCTTCGTCTCAGAGGGGCACACGAGCGTGCCGCGGTACCCCGTGGTCGCGAGGTGGAGGCCGGACCTATACTTCACCGTCGCATCGATAATAGATTTCCAGAGGGTGGAGGGCGGCAAGGTGGTCTTCGAGTTCCCGGCGAACCCGCTAGTGGTGCCGCAGGCCTCGCTGAGGTTCAACGACGTGGAGAACGTCGGCTTCACGGGCCGCCACTACACCGAGTTCGTCATGATAGGGCAGCACGCGCTGAACGATGGGAGGGGGTACTGGAAGGACAGGACGGTGGAGCTGGACTTCAGGCTCCTCACCGAGAGGTTCGGCGTGCGGCGCGAGGAGGTGGTGTTCGTCGAGGACGTTTGGTTGGGATACGGCGCCTTCGGGTACTCCCTGGAGTACTACGTCAGGGGGCTCGAGCTTGGCAACGCCGTGTTCACGGAGTTCGAGGGGACCCCGTCGGACTACAGGAGGCTCGAGCCCCAGGTCGTGGACATGGGGGCCGGGCTCGAGAGGTTCGTGTGGCTGTCCCAGGGCACGCCCGCGAGCTATGATGCGGTGTTCGCGGGCGAGCTGGGGGAGCTGAGGAGGAGGCTCGGCATCCCCCGCGATGAGGGGATGATCTCCAGGTTCTTCGCCGCCAGCGGGAAGCGCGACCTGACGGAGGCGACGGATCCCTCGGCGGTCATGCGCGAGGTGCTGGCCGAGGCGGGGATCGACGAGGAGGAATACGAGCGGGGCGTGAAGCCATGGGTTGACCTCTACGCGGTCCTCGATCACTCCAGGGCGCTGCTCTTTGCCATAGCCGACGGGGCGCTGCCCAGCAACGTGGGCGGCGGGTATAACCTCAGGGCGATACTCAGGCGCGCGCAGGGGATAATAGATGCGAACTCATGGGACTTGACGCTGGTCGACGTCGCGGAGCTCATCGCCAGGTCCCTGAGGCCGATGTTCCCGGAGCTGCTCGAGGCGATCCCCGCCTTCCGCGAGGTCATCGATGTGGAGCTGCAGCGCTACAGGGCTACCAAGGACCGCGTGGCCAGCATAATAGAGGACATTAGGCGCTCGGGCAGGCGGCTCACCACGGACGAGGCGATCCGGCTCTACGAGTCCAACGGCGTCACCCCGGAGATGCTGGTGGAGGCCGGGGTCCTCACGTCAGTGCCGATGGACTTCTATTCGGAGCTGGCCAGGAGGCACTCGACCCGGCCGAGGGAGAGGGCCGAGAGGCCCCCGGTCGACGTGAGGGGGCTCCCGCCCACGAGGGCGCTGTACTACGAGGACCAGTACGCCACCAGGTGCCGCTCGAGGGTCCTCCGGTCCTATCCCGAGGAGCGGGCGGTGGTCCTGGAGAGCACGATCTTCTACCCCAGGGGAGGGGGCCAGGAGCCGGATCGCGGGCTGCTGGGCGGGTTCCGCGTGAGGGACGTCGTCAAGGTGGGGGGCGTCGTCGTGCACTTCCTGGAGGGTGGGACGCCGAGCGAGGGCGAGGTCGTCGAGTGCGAGATAGACGAGGCCAGGAGGAGGGCCCTGATGAGGCACCACACGGCGACGCACATCGTCAACGGGGCCGCCAGGCGGGTGCTGGGTCCCTGGGTCTGGCAGCACTCGGCCTTCAAGGAGGAGGACATGGCCAGGCTCGACGTGACCCATCACTCGGCGCTGACCAGGGAGCAGCTGGAGGCCATAGAGAGGGTCGCCAACGAGATAGTGCAGGCCGACATCCCCGTGGACGTGCAGGTGCTCCCCAGGGGCAGGGCGGAGTCGCTCTACGGCTTCAGGCTCTACCAGGGCGGCGCGATACCGGAGAGGGAGCTGCGCGTGATCAGGATAGGGGATTTCGACGTGGAGGCCTGCGGCGGCACGCACGTGCGCAGGACGGGAGAGGTGGGGCCGATCAGGATCCTCCGCTCCGAGAGGATACAGGACGGCGTGGTGAGGCTGGAGTTCGTGGCGGGCATGAGGGCCGTGGAGCACTCGATCGAGCAGTCCAGGCTGATTCACGAGATAGCCGACAGGCTGGGCGCGCCGCCCGAGCAGGCGGCCAGGAGGCTGGAGGAGCTGCTCGGGGAGCTGGAGGCGAAGGAGGGCGAGCGCAGGAGGCTGAGCAGCGCCCTGGCATCCTACGTGGCCGCGCTGGGGCCCAGGGGCGAGCTGGAGGGCAGGCCCATCTACGCCGTGGCGCTGGAGGGGGTCCCGCAGAGGACGCTGATCGAAATAGGGGATGCGGTGTCCAGGAGCGTCCCCGAGGCGATATACCTGGGGATCAGTGTCATCAGGGAGGAGGGGCGCTCGCTCCTGGTCATAATCTCCCAGGGCGGAAGGCCCGATGCTGGGGAGCTCGCCGCCCGGGCGCTCGGGGCCCTGGGGGGGCGCGGCGGAGGGAGGGGGCGCATAGGCCAGGGATCCGTGCCCCGCGCGCTGAGCCTCGACGAGGCCATCGCCGCCCTGAGGGGCGGAGCGCGAGGCCGGCCTCACGCTTATTAGGGGCGCGCCGGCGCGCTACCACGTGCCTGGCCAGACAGTGCCCCGCGCCTGGATAGTGACGCTGGGCAACGAGGTCCTCCTGGGAGAGGTCGAGAACACGAACGCGGGATGGCTGGCCAGGAGGCTCACCTCCCTGGGAGTGAGGGTCAGGAGGATGGTGACGTCCCCGGACGACGAGGAGTCGGCCGAGGTCTTCAGGGACGCCGTGGGGAGGGTGGAGCTGGTCGTGTCGACTGGAGGGCTGGGGCCCACGTACGACGATAGGACCATGTACCTGCTCTCCCGGGCGCTCGGCCTGCCGCTGGAGCGCAACCCGGCGGCCGAGGAGATGGTGAGGAGGAGGGTGGCGGAGAGGGGCTTCCAGCTGACGCCCGCGAGGCTCAAGATGGCCGATATGCCCAGGGGCGCTGAGCCGCTCGAGAATCGCGTGGGAACCGCTCCCGGCGCCATCCTCAGGCACGAGGGCACGACGTTCGTGGTCTTGCCGGGCGTCCCGGCGGAGATGACGCGGATGTTCGAGGAGGCCGCGGCGCGCCTCGCCGGGATGTGGCGCGGGCCGCCGTGCAGGCGCGAGGCGACCTTCCAGGGGATAGTCGAGGCCGACCTGGCGGACGCGCTGATGGAGCTGTCGAGGGACGAGTCCGTCTACGTGAAGACTCAGCCCAGGGGCCAGCCGGGGAGGCCGGGCGTCAGGATACTGGTCATATCCTTCGAGGGGCGCTGCGATGAGGCGTTCGCGAGATTGCTGCAGGCCGCGCGCGCGGCCGGCGGGTCCGCGCTCGAGTAGGGCTCGGATCCCCGCGAAGCGCCCTCGCTGCGCGATGCCGAGGGTGTTCCCGACGCCGATGACGACCGCGACGCCGTCCTGCGGGACCATCTCGCGCAGGATGCTGCGCAGCGCCTCGTGGACGTAATCGACGGACTTGGCCAGGTCCCTCGTCATGATCGTTATGGCCTCGGCGTAGCTCTCCTTGACCAGTATTGCGTAGAGAGGAATGCCCCCGCTGGCGGCCTGGCTCTCTATGTTGAAGCGCTCGACGCCCAGGCCCCCTATGGCGACGCCGACGCCGCGGGCGGACTCGCCGCTGCGCTCGCTCTCCAGCCTCAGCTGGGCATCGATGGTTATTATGGCCGATATCCTGCCATAAATCAGGCCGGCGCGGCGGACCGCATCGTCGAGGTTGCCCAGGTTGTTGGCGGGCCCCTTGGCCTTGATGAAGAGGACCCTGCGGCCCTCCAGCTCCCCGAGCGCGGCAGAGGTGTCCGGGGCTATGTCGAACTTCTGCAGGCCGCGCATCAGCAGCCCGACGCTCATCGGGCCTATGCCATCGCCTATGGGGGCCCCGCTGTCCAGGGCGTCCATGAAGCCGAGGAAGGCTCTGCCCTGCTTGAGGAAGAGCGGCATGACCGCGTAGAGCTGCTGCAGGAGGCCCAGGCTGGAGTACTTGTTTGCCAGCCAGAGGAAGTGATCCACTACCTTGTATAGCGTGTTGAGGGCGGCCGCGGCCTCAGCGTAACCCACGGTCCTGCCCACCGGCACCGGGTCCTCGGTCCCGAGCGCCGCGGACGCCTCCGCCTTGAACTTGCGCTCGTAGTTGTCCATTAGGTGCTTTAGCTTACCGACTATCCCGACCGGGTCCAGGTCCACCGGATACACCGCGAACAGGTCCAGCAACGACCTCAGACGGGACCTGGCGGCCGCGTCCTGCGTCGCGGAGGAGATGTAGGACTCGTACCTCGACAGGCCGCGATCCCGGAGCTCCCTCAGTTCCCTGAATGCCCTGGCGACCTCGCCGCTCATCGTCCAGAACTGGAACCTATTGGCGTAGACGGTCATCAGGGCCATGTAAATGGTTGGCAGTATTATGTACCAGGCCAGATAGTAGTATACTATTTGGTCGCCGGAGGCCGCCAACGTCTCGGTCCTTCGGGCGGCCACTATTTAAAGAAAGTCGGGCCGCCCATCACATCCCGCATGAGAGCCGCGACCAGCTTCAGGGGCGCCGGCACCGCCGCTTCGCGAGGGCTCGCGCACCTCACTAGCACGGCGGCGACGGCGGGTTTCACTTCCGGGATCGGACGAGACCGGGTGGGTCCCCGCCGCTATGGCCGGCTGAGCCTCTTCCGAACCGACGGTAAATAAACGTTTCCGGCGCGGACTGCTGCACGGGGATTCCTAGCGGCAGCAATCGCAGGGGCGCCCTCGCGCCGATGGGCCTTAGCGACCGCAGCCCACCGTTGAGCGCCGCGCTACCGGCGCGCTGGCGAGGGAAGCTCACTTCTTGACCTTGATTATCTTGGACTTGCCCATTATGCGCCAGTACTCCACCTCGGCGCCCGGCTCCAGCCTGTCCCTCACCTCGTCCTCCACGTACTGGGTCTCGAACGTCTCGAAGGTCTCCAGGTCCATCAGCTGCACGTTCCCATTGGAGACGCTGAGCACCTGGCCGACGCGCTTCTCGACCTCCGGCACGTCTATCTTGGCGCTGGAGGGACCCATGTAGGATCTCTTGGATCCCGTGAAGAAACCCATGGCCACGAGCCGGACCTTGGCGCTCCCATGCTTCCCCGGCTTGCTCTTCTCGACCTCGACGACCCTGCAGGGCTCATCGTCTATGACGACGAACGCGCCCTCCTTGATGTCGCCGAGCTCCACGGGTTTAGCGCTCATCATCCAGCTTTCGCTCAATCCCGGATAAATATGTTATTTCCATCCGCCCCTAGATATGCGATCTTCCTGGGCACCCGGGGACCTCCACCTCGCCCACTCCTCACGGGCTATCGGAGTGGGCCCACGGGTGGTCGTCAGCCACGTGCTGACGCCCCTGACCTCAGGGTAGGCTAATGCCCCGCCCCTCTCCCTAGGCCCGAGGAGGGAGTGGGCACTCCCGGCGCGGGCCCGGGGGGGG
>Ga0081474_122365_pt1 | contig 24908 bp, 38 predicted proteins | sample OneHunmetagenome_2_FD_70978 | JGI IMG/M metagenome (GOLD analysis project Ga0081474, IMG submission 70978) | Ferrous microbial mat communities from One Hundred Spring Plain, Yellowstone National Park, USA v2 (version 2) | ecosystem: Environmental > Aquatic > Non-marine Saline and Alkaline >... | reverse complement strand
AAAATAAATTGATGAACTACTAGACACTGATGAAATTGAAGAAGGCTTTGTTATGCTAGATTCAAATAAAGAACCAACAGATCCAATAGCAGAACCTACTCTTACCATTTTTGTAGATTCAGTATTACTTTTAAATGGATTTAATGATTTAAATATATCTTCCATATTTATTTCATTTGGTTCAGTCCAATCCTTTTCTAATATACCTTTTTCTTTTGATATTTGTTTTATTCTTTCATAATCTTTCATAACATTTCTATCTATTACTGGAATACGCTTATATATTGAATTAGTTAACTTTCCTCCCAAATATATTAAGCTTAAAGTATCTCCGGTATCTTTTAATCTATATGTAGCCGGTGCTATATATGTTTGTGTCTTATAGAAGTATTGCTCAACTATATTTCTATATCTAGGATCTACGTAAGTTAGGTCCTCGATTGGTATATTAAATTCTTTTGATATTAAATAAAGATATACATTTCTCCTTCCAGGATTTAAGTTTCCTATAAATTCTGATAATACATTTCTTTGGGTCTCATAATCAGCATTTTTTAATAAATCTTTAAGAAAAGAAATAATATAATTAGGATTATCTATTTTTTCTCCTTTATTAATAGCTTCTACTATATCATGTAAGGATAATTGCCTTAAAGTTGCAACTGCAGAAGATTTATCTAATAAAGTTTGTGATAAACTTGCAACTCCTACGTTATCCCTATAATAGGGTTCAGGTCTTGGGAAACCTAAATCATTGAAATTACTCAATCTTGCATAAACATTTTTCCATTCACTTCCCTCATTTGGCATATGTAAATCTACAACATGTTCTCCATCTCTATATTTATCAATAACTAAATGTTCTTGTGCTACAAATCTATTAGTCCTTAAAGTTTTATTAAGTAGTTTAGCAATATCTTCTGCAGCTTTCTCTAATACACCAGGATCTTTTGTATTTATTATAACATCAACATCTCCAGGCATCCTAAACTTCCAAATAACATTTCCATATCTATCGATGATAGCATATTCTTTTCCAGCCCTTACAACTTTTCCTCCATACATTTTAGCTATATTATCTAAATATTGTCTTACACTTTCAGATCCATATATTACTGCATTTTTTCCAAAGTTTTCCTGTATATACTCTTTTATAGTATCTCCCATTTGTGTACTTATTAATTCCCCATATTCAAATCCATATTTTTTAGCATATTCTTCAGCATAATCTCTAAATTCTAATTTAAGGTTTCTTGTTGGCTTTATCTTTGCTAATATATCTTTAATAGACTTTACCGCCTTATAAATCCTTTCTAACATCTCGGCATCTGTATACATACCTTTTCTTCTTAAGTATTTTATTGTATCAATTACGTCACTAGGTGTATTATATATACCTGCCACATTTAAAGTTATATCATTTACAGACCTTCTACCTATAAAGCTTTCTTCTTTTCCAGCTGAACCAAAACCCAACTTATATTCGTCACCAGATTTCATAAAGTAAAATAAAGTACGTTGATCATTACCTAAATTTAAGTTTACTTTAAATCCTTTAAACATTTTATCTAATTTCTTTCCAAGGTCTTTTAATGTTTGTTGAGCTTGGTAATATTTTTCTCCATCAGGTACTTTATCTCTAACATATTTTGCAAAATCTTCTTCTTTACCTTGTATAATATCATCTCTTATACCTAATATTCCATTTAATCTTAAATACACCTTATCTTGTGGTGATAATTCCTTTTCAATAATCTTTTCCTGTAAATTATTATATATTTCTGTTAATTTTTGTATAGTTTGTGTTGTTGTCCAGCTTAAGGTATCCTCTTTTGTTACTAATCCAGCTTCAGTCATTTTATCTTTAAGGTCTCTTTCAAGTCTCCAACCTGCTTCAGTAGTATCTAATACTCTTTGAACTTCTGGAGATTCTAATAGATATGGAACTTTTGAAAAAGTAATTAATCTATCAAAACCATGAGTTGTGAATCCAATTCCAAAAGCACTTGCAATTAATTCAGGATTTCCTGAAGGTAACATAAATAGAGCATTAGTAGTACCTGCAGCGAAAGATGAAAATAAAGGATTTCCAAAAAGGCCTGACGGGAATCTACTCATAAAGAGGTCAAAGGGTACAAATAAAAGACCCATTTCTGCACCACTTATGGCAGCTTGTTTAGCTTCTGATGGAGATAACCATTTTCCATTATTTTGCAATGAAAGAACTTCTTGCACTTCAGTATTTATTCCAGCTTGAGCAGTTACACTTTGTGTTAAATCTGTTAGGATTGTATTTTTAAGGCCTACTATTCCAACATCTGTTAATTCTCTACTTAATAGACTACCTAATGCTGAGGCACCTGCAGCAGTTAGTCCTGCTGTTGTAAATAAAAATAGATCCTCTTCAGGAGATAATAACTTTCCTGTAGTAAAGTATGATATTGCATTTGTAAGACCTGTTATTGCAGAACCTTGTATTATATAATTTTTAATAAAATCTTCCAATGTTGGCATAGCTATATTAGTTCCAGCTGCACTTGTAGCACCTTCTTCAGGACCAAAATATTCAATGAGAGCAAGACTAGCCAAAGGTTTTGCTATTGTTGCAATATTACCAAATACATTTGCTGGAGTACCTACTAGCTGGGTTTGTTGTTCTAAATTTAAGAAATATTGTGCAATATCTGAGAAGAACTGTGAAGGTTGTTGTAATCCCAAATTAGCAAGAGTTTGACTAATACCTGCAGAATATTGAGCTAAAGTACCAAATAATTGTATTCCACCTTCTGCACCAGAATAATATGAAAGTGGATCTTGTTCTATTTCTTGTGCCGTGGACTGTATATTTAATAATTCATTTTGATAAGTATATTTTGATGGAAATTGTATTGCAGGAGTTATAGCTCCAGTTATATATGAAGTTTGTGATGTGCTTAGTTGTGGTGTACTTGGGCTTCCCCAACCAAATAATGTTTCAAAAGTATTATAAAGAGTATTTCCTATATTATTCCAAATAGTCCATAAATCTGTATTAATACTCTGTGGAGGTTTATAATTTTGATAATTTATTGTAGTACCTGGTATGGTATTATCTATTATACTAGATATATTTGAACTTAAATAAGAATTTGAACTTGTTGTAGAACTGCTAGTTGTAATATTTTTAGTAATTGGTGGAATAGAAGTTATTGAAGAGCTAGTGGAACTTGTATTTGTTGTTACGGGCGGATATTCTGCCATGTATACATTGTAAGGAGTTATTCCATAAGTATTATCTAAATAAGTTAATAGATCCTGCTGACTATTAAATTGTTTGCTACTTAAAATTTGCCCATTAGAATCTAGTAAATAAATACTGTTACTAATCAAATCTACAGTTAAGTAAGTTGAAGTACTAGAAGTTGTGGTAGAATTTGAATTATTTGTATTACTTAAATTAAAGGTTATTATCTCATTTGAATGTGTTTTATATTGTTGATTATAAACCATTTGAGCTATTAAATCATAATCTAAGTTACCTGTCTGCAAGTTTTTAATAGGTACTGTATCTATAACCTGACCAGTAACAGTATTATAAATTAACATTTCTCCGTTACCATTAGAATTTACATAAATAAGAGCTAATTCATTTGGATTACCAGTCATTCCTAAATTTGTTATTAAAACATTATTATTACCATATTGTTGTACAAAATCAATAACTTCTTGATTTGTTATTTGTGTATTACCAACAGTTAATTTATACTGAGGCGGAGCTACATAAACAAATTCTTGTAATTTTGGATAATAATACCAACCCGGTTTTATCCCTGGAGGCATTTGACCTTGTTGCAATTCTTGATATTGCTGTGTTGTTAAAGTTGGTAAACTAGTAGATTGAAAGGTTATACTACTTTGTGAATTACCTGTTTGGAAAGTTACTTGATTACCATTTATTGTATAAGTTATTGGAATTGTTTCATTAACTTTATAAGTTATAGTTTGATAAGGAAATATTTCAACAATACCGTTTGATGAAGTAGTAGTAATACTAGTTGTAACAGTACCAGAAATTGAAAGCGGAGTCGTTGTAATCTGACCAGTTTGTTGATTAATATCATATGTGGGTATTGTTACAGTTAAATTTAACCCAACTTCTTGACCTGTTGTAGTAAAAGGATTACCTTCTGTTTGAATTTGATATTGATTATTTCCCAAATATGTTATTATAACAGGAGTTAGTCCTTGTATTGTAATAGATTGTCCTTTTTGTAAATTATCTATTCCTTCTAATTCTTGTTGTGTTAATTGATAACCATACTGTTGTAAAATATTACTTATTACTTGTGATGGTTGAGCAACATCACCATGTGTTGGAACATTTGTATCTGTAGTTGGGGGTTTAGCAATTGATACTATCTCTGGTACAGTTTTAGATTCAGAAATTACTTTTCCAGTTTTAGGATCTATAACATAATATTTAATATAATTTGTTTCATTTGGACTACTTCCACTTCCAACTGTAACATTCTTTATATATTTTATTACAACATGACCATTTATGTTTCTAATCTCTATCCATTGATAGGTAAGAGATTCAGAAAAGTTACCATAACCATATGACATAGATCCTGTCCTATATTCTAATACTAATTGAGGTCCAGAACCAAGTCCTACAGCTGAAATATAATATGAGGTATATATATTAGCAGAATCAATTGAAGCTCCAAATTCCCCATAATGACTATTATTATGAGGTATCCAGTTATATATATTAAGTCCTAATATTTGAAATATTTCTGGTAGTGATAAACCTCCTGTAAACTGTATGACTTGTTCAGCAAATTGTTCTAGAGTTTTATATTCAGTATTTTTAATCCATTCTTCAAATGCTTTATTATCTTTAAGTTTTAAAATTTTATTTGCAACTTTACCTAGAGTTTTAACGGAATTTATATATTTTTGAACAATATTATTATTAATAAGATCATAATATGGTATAGATTTTATTGTTTTTATAACAGTAGATAATTCTTGAATAGTCTGTTTAACTTCATTGAATAAATTTTCAATTTCAGCATTGCTAAAACCATTTCGAATAGCAGATAATTCATTTTCAATTTTTAAAGCATCAGCATAAAGACTTTTTATATAATTATAATCTATACCTCTAGTGGCAGGAAGATTAAGATTAAAAGACGCATTTTCTAAATTAAGACCACCTCCAAAAGTATTTATATCATTTATAACATTTAAAATATCTTTGGCTGCATCTTCTAGATTGTTAAAAGCTTTATAGTAAGGATCTTTATTAGTAAGCGCATCAGCAAAAGGTCCTAAAATGGCTTCAGGATCTATATTTGATGTCTTAGATTTACTTGTTTGAGTCTTTGTTGGCTCTTCTTTTACTCTTATATAATGACTCATATGAGATCCGCTCATACTAACACTAGGATCAGTACCTCTCCCAATAACCGAAATCTGTTGTACTGGACTTAAAGTTTTAGTCCTTTCTAAAACTGGATTTTGTAATGGACTTTGAGGAGCTAATTCTGGATGCGTTAAATTTGTTGAATAATGTACATTAATATTATAATTAGTATTAGGTCTTCTATTAGTTAATTTTCCATAATTTGGATTATCTAAAAGACTTCCAGATACATTTGAATTTGTAAGATAACTAACAGCAGGTCCTTTTTTTGGTTGATTTCCCTCTTGCAATAAGTTATTTACTGGAGCTACCATTACTTAAGGGATTCCTCAATTCTTTTCACCCTTTCATAGGGCATTATTATTCCATTTGATTTAAGATAGTAAATTCTATCATATAGGTCTCTAGCAATAGAGTGCAGACCTTTATAAGATGAAATATTTTGGGCAATATCCATGGCAATACCTTTTATATAATTATCTTTTAAACCCATTTCATCCATAAATCTTTTAATAGTTGAAATTATACGTTTATCATATTCTTCACTTAAGTTTAATAAAACTCTTGTCCTACCCAAAATTGTATGCTTATTCCATTCCATTAAGATAGGTTTTAACTTATAGCCTTCGCGATAAGCTATATGAGTTAATAAAGCATCCTGATTTAAGAAATCAGAGACATCATAAAAGAAAGCAATTGATAAAGCATCAAAATCAGCAGCAGTTTCTAATTCATCTTTATCGGGGAAAACTTTAACTAAAGAATTCTTCCCAAAATAAATATCCTTAAAATATATATATTGAGACATAAGAAAAAAGAAAAGGGCTTTTAGCCCTTACATTGTGGCTGTTGGTACACCTCTATAACCTGGCATTGAAACTGTGTTTACTACCTGGAATATCAATGCTATTACAACTACTGAAATTACTAATATAACTACCATTGGTAAGACATTTAGTAAGAATACAAATGCTTGTCCTGTTGCTGTTACACCTTGGTATGTTTCTGAATATTGTGCACTAACCAAATTTAACAAAGTTGTTTGTGCTTGACTTATAGAATTAGATACTGCTGTGTTGTTTGTATATTGTGAGTTTATCTGTTGCAATTGTTGTAATCCCAATGCCAACTGTTGTGCTGTTAATGGCAATACTGTCATACCAAATGACCCTGTTATTACTTGACCCAATACTGCTAATAGACCCAATACTAATATTGACAAACCCAATTGTATTAGCGCATTTGCCCAACCTTCCATAAGATTTATAAGTCTATTTCTTGCTTATAAACTTTTTAGTGGTTATAACTTATATAATATTACTTAAATCTTACTTAAGTATCTTTTGGAAATAAGTAAGTATTAAATACTTCTATGGTTTGATCGTATATTTCTTCGATATCTTCAAGAGAATCACCTATTAAAGGCAAATTTATAATAGTATTCTCGATTTCTTTAATTTTTTCTAGTTTTTTCTCTCTTTCTTTAGCTTCTTTTTCATATAAATTAATAATTAAATAACAATCTTTTAGTAAAACAAGCAGTCTAAATTTTAATTCTTTTATATCATCAGCTGTAAGTAAAATTTTTGCTCTAGCAAGATATACTTGAAACTCTAGTAAATGCCCTAAAAAAACATTTCTTAACTGTTGATCAACTGCATAGCTCATATCCTTTTATAGTTTATAGTATCTTATACCTTTTTGTTTTATTTTCAGGCTGTTTAAACTCATCCGAATATATGTTTGATTTTATTCTATAAGTACCTGTAATTGAATTCAACATTTCAACAACTCTACTCAAGATATACATTAAAACCCTATAGTCTACTCTACCCCATCTAATATAATCATCATAATCCAAAAGTTCGGATAGCATGCCATCTAAATATTTTTTAGTAGATTCATCATCAGTAACTCTAGCTGAAGAAACATATAAAAAAGTGTTTGTAATCAAAACCCTAACTTTCCTTAGATATTCTTGATCTAAAACTCTATAATTTGATGATACTCTTAGATTGCTTGTGTTTCCTACTTCTTGTAAAACTCTAACTATCTCTGGTAATAATTGATATCTTATATCTTCTACAGGTATTGGTTGGAATTCAGCCATTATTTCTTAAGAGATGCATATACTTTAGCTAAGCTTATAGCATCTAATAAATATTGTTTTAATCCATTTGTTAATTCTTCATCTAATTGAGCTGGTTTAAATTCCCATTCAGCAGGATAAATCTCTTTTTTATGTAAGATTATTCTTATTATATCTCCATCTACCTGTATTTCTGGAGTTTGTTCCTCTTTTATTATATCTATTTGAGAAACAAATTTTATATCTCTTGCACTTTTATCAATTCTATACTTAAAAATATTTAAACCAGTTAATAAAATACCTTGTATATTATTTGTTTCTTTATTTTGTATTTCTCCCACCTTCATAGCAATGCTTTTATTTAAATCTAAATGTAATAGATAAAATCTTGATTCACTAACTTCAGTTCCATTATAATAGTACTTTTTAGTAACTTTTGGCTCTACTTTAGGATCTTTTATATTAAACTCTATTATGATAGCTTCTTCCAATACTTGCGTATCTTTAAAAACCTTCACACCCATATATTTATATATAGGTAATAACATATATAAATATATGGGTCAGATCTTGATAAATATTACTGTGCCCGTAGCACCAGCAAGCAGAAAATTTATACATCATATATATGCAGGAGTAGGCTCTGAAGTACCAGAAATTACAAGATATTTTAAGAAAGATCTTGCTAGACTAACAAAAGAATTAAGTACTAAAATTGCAGAAAAAATTAAATTTGGTAGTTACATTAAAGGACAAATTATCTTAGAGTATGAAGATAATACAAAAAAACCTTTAAAGATCTTTACAAAAGAATTAATATTATATAGTGATGGACTTGCATATAATTATCCTATTATTGTGGAAAATCACAAATAGATTATCCTAGAGGATTTGTTACATTATAAATTATTCCTGTTAAATTTGTTAAATTAGTCTTATTTAATGATAAAGTTATATTAGTAAGATTATACTGATGAAAGATCTGCAAATATTGAACATTGCTTAATGTTGCAGTAAATGTTCTTATAAACATAAAGGCTATTACAAATACAGCTCCAATTAAGATAAGATATAATATAGATCTTACCTGTTCTATTGATTTTGGCATAAAGAATCCTAAAGCTCTTAAAATAGCTGGTTTATCACTACCTGGTATGGCTTCTTCTAAGTTTATTTCTTTTGATGCCATAATTACGTCTACTAGATCATATAAAATTCCTTTTATGTTACCAGTATATTTCTTTATTTTTTTACCCTCTAAATCTTTAACTTTTACAAGCATTCCTCTAGAATCCTTCATTAAATCTATTAACTTCATTAAGATTTTTGGTTGAATATTTTCTAAATGGATTATAATCCATTGCATAGCTATTTTATAATAATCCTCTAAACTAGATGCATTTTCTAAATCTTCTATATTTGGATCTATAGAGTGAGGTACTTTCTCTTTCATTAAAGGTAAACCATAATACATTAAAATAGCTTTAACTGTACCTTCAGTGCCATTATATTCTATAGTCCATTCATCTACAAAATTACTAAAAGCTGTTAATAAAAGCCTATCAGCTTGCCTTATATAAGCAAAAGGCGGATCATAATGTATTATATATATAATATTATTTTTAAATGGAAAATTACTTTTCTTCTGAGGTTTACTATTATCTTGTGATTTACTGTTGTTGTTTCTGAAGTGGAACTCCATTTGTAGGTGTAATTATTGGATAATTTTGCTTTTGTGTATTATATATTCCACTCGCAATAGATTTATAGCTCATTAATAAAGGACTTATTATAGAACTATAATACATTATTAATTCTTTTGCCATCTCTTTGGTAGCATCATCTGTAATTCTTCCAGATTCTAATAACATTTGTAAATTTGACAAATATCTATGAAGTCTTTCTGTTACCCTATTTATTTTAAATAGAACTTTTGCTTGTCTTTCATCATTAGCTATATATTGTTGTGAAAAAGTTTCTTTAATCTCTTCAGAGATAATATAACCTAAAGGATTTATATCAAATGTTTCAAAAATGCTTTTTCTTAACTTTGCTCTCGCAATCTCTCTTAAAGTAAATTCTTCTACTTTTTGAGAAATATCCTCCTTCTCTTCTTCTTTTTCTACTTTGTCTTCTTCAGGCATTAGATTAAAGCTTTTAAGTAGGGTAATATTAGGCCTAAGATTAATCCAGCAAAACCAAATATAATTAATACTAAAATATAAACCCTTGTCATAGCATACTCATTATAATATTCAGCTCTTGTAATAACATGAGCTACCATTATTATTGCAAATATAGATATAATTAGCATAGGTACCCCTAATAGAGGTGTCAATATTATTGCGGGTATGATCATGCTTAAAGAGCCCAATACAGTAAAGCCCAATATAAGAGACCATAACAGCGCAAATACTAGAAACTTTTTAGATAACATATCGCTTACCATAATATCTTATATATAATAACTCATTTATATATTTTGCCTTTCTTTTATAGCTAAACCCATATAATATACCATAAATATTATATTAAGCAGTATCATACCTAAAGCAAAAGGAGTTATATTCTGATTGATTGCTAAAATTATAGATGAATTATTTAGCAATAAACTATATATCGTTTGATCATCTAAAACTGCATTATAAACATATTCCTGTATAGAGAAGTAAGTCATCAAACTATTAGCAATAGTAGGAATTAAACCAGAAAAGACTATATTTAAGAAAAATAACAAAGACTTTATTCTATAAGACTTTTTTAAAGCTAAAATTATTGAAAAGAATATAATTGGCGCTAATATTAGCAAAACAGATATTAAAGGATATAAGCTGACAAAAGATAACCCTATCGGATCCACTATTATATTTACTGTATAATTCAAGGTTTGATTATATAGATATGGCAAACTCATAAGATATATATTATTGTTCTACTTAAAAATTTTATAAGCTTAAAAAGTAATATATCTATTATGGCAAGGAAAAAGGAAGAAAAGAGGAATGAACATAAAGAAGAACATAAATAATAAATTTAATATTTTATTGGTAATGGATGGGCTGTGGGAGGCTATATATTTTCCTTTTTATTTTTTTAGAGTTGGATAAAGTTTAGATAAAAGATTAGAATAATAATTATAATAACAATATATTTTATTAGGCTCCATTTTGTAAAAGTTTTAAATATTAGACCTAAAGGTATCGGTATGATTCCTGCTATCAAAAACCATAAAAATAAGTTTCCTGTGGGATAAATAATTAGAAAAACAATTAAGTTAACAAAAAATGCAGTAAGACCTTCTTTAACACTTTTTGGAGTTACAAAGAATCTGTAAATTCCAAGCCCAAATAAGCTATATAAGACTATGGTTATTAAGAAATAGCTAAAAGAATAAAGGTCCATTAATGGCTTTCTCTATCTTCTTTTATAGATCTTTCAGAAAAACCTTTCTCACTGGGTTTGATATCTTTTAATAGCTTAACCCACTTATTTACATATTTTATAGCTTTAATATTCATACTTCCATTCTCTTTCTTCAGTTGTACCATCCTCATAAATTATAGTTTTCTTTATTATTCTTCTAATTCTTTTTGGTAAAAGCTTCTTTACTTGTGAATAACCATCAGATAATATTGGAATCATGGATATAGCAAATCCAAGTATTATTGCCAAAGCTACAGCATATCCCATATTATTTACTGCAAATCCTAAAGCTAAAAGACCCATAATAATTATTAATATGGCAAGTACTATACCAAAAGATATTGAATCTTTTATAATATTTAAAGTTCTATAATCTATAGATATTCCTTTATTATTTGATTGTTGCACATTAGAATCCTGCTGTTGTATTTGTTGAGCTTGTGTTTGTGGCTGTATGTTCGACTTTTCTCCTTTTAATGTACTCATTGCAAATAATGTAAATATTATAAATGCTGAGAACAATAAAAGCAGTAAAATCGGAAACATTGCTAAAAGATTATTTAAAAGACTAAGCTCTGTACTTACTGAAGTTATTGTTACTATTGCTATTGTTGGATCCATGTTATTTATATAAATATCAAATTTTTAAACCTTCCTTTAATTAGCTTAACATTCGCATTCTGTTTCTTTAGTTTGTCTATCTTCATAATATATTATCTCTTTTACTATTTTCTTAACTTTAGGTATGAACTTGTCTAATGTGCTATAGCTATAATCTGCAGCTCCCATAGCAAATGCTGAAATTATCACAATAACTATGAAATATATTTGAATTATTATATTATTTGCAAATATAGCACCTATTATAGATGAAATGAATACTACAAAAGATAATCCTGCGCTAATATCTGCTGAAGTTCTTGCATCTCTTAATGTTTCATAATCTATAAAAACTCCCTTTTTATTTTGTTTTTGCTTATCTTGTTGGTCCATAATTATAATATAAGAATAAGATTTTTAAAGCTTACGACTTTCCCATCAAGTCTTTCATATAATCTAATTGTAAAAATATTGTTAATTTAATACCTTTTATTCTGTAACAAAGGTCTTCTATTCTAGAAAATTGTTTTACTATTGCTGTAGTATCTGGTAATTCATCTTTCAATAAATTTTGCTTAAGTAAATTAGTTTCCTGTGATAATTCTAAAATTATTTGATCTAATTCTTTTAATGCTTCTTCAATCATTGGTCTTCCATTTTTACTTTCTTCCATATTATCTATGTCGTGATCTACGTTTATAAACCTTAGGTGTTCTTACCCTATAAGTATTATAAGTTCTAAAACCTCTTGGTACTATCATGTATGATAAAAGTAAAGCAACAAAGGTTCCTAATATTAGAAAAAGTAGTATTGTTAATATAGTAAAGAAGCTCATATTATAACTTATAATTGGTAAGCTTTTATACCTTTCTATTTTTACTTGAAAATGTCATAGTTGTTATACAAAATTTTTATAAAAATAGTATCATAAAAATACTTTATGGAAACGGAAATTGAGAATGCACTTAATAGACTAATAAAGCATGCAGAAAGCTTAAAGGATATAAAAGATCTTTTGGAATTATATAACGAACTAAAAGATTTAGAATTAAGGGTTAAAGTTGTAAGAGATATGGTCGCAGAAAGATTAATGGGAAAGATTAAGTAAACCCTATTATATATAACAGAAATTAAATTTCTGCCCTTCGGGACCTATGGGTAAAAAATTTTGCTATTACTACGAAGGAATTTTTTTATACTCTTTTTAGAATAAGAAATTCTGCCCCTAGTAGGGGAAGATAATTCTACCCTTACAATACTATATAAATATTTAAAAGAATCAAAAAGAATTATAAATATATGTTTGGAGATGCATATTTTATTGATGTAGGTCAGGACAATGAAGGTTATAAACTATTTATAAGAGACGCTTCTGGAAATGTTATCAAAATATTTGATAACAGTAATTATTTGGCATATCAAGCCTGGAGAGAAATATCTCAGCTAATTGAAAATTATGACATAATGCTTTATGGTAGAGTAAGAATGTATAAAGATGGGGATATAATTTTTGATTTCTTTAAAAGGTTTTTATTTACTATAATTTTGGAACAAGATGCTTCTTATTTAGCTAATTTAGAAGGTTACAAAATAAAGTATCCAGATTTTAATCTTTATATCGCCACTTTATATAAAATATATAAAGCATATATTAATCCAAGGTCTACACTAGATCCACAAGAGTTTATTATAATGATATTTCCCTTATTAAATAGGGTAAGACTTGATATGTCTGGATCAGAACTTTCTTATTTATTTGATACTTTTGCAGCAAATTACTATAAAGCTATTGATTATATAAATAATTCACGTATCGGTCTTAATTTCATGCCAGCAATACAAAAACCAATGACTATTCAACCAACTACTGCAGCAACACAACCTAGTGTCATAGCTATTAAACCTAGTAAAATAATCAATCAACCAAGAGTAGAACCTATTAGAAAAAGTAGAACAGTTCCAAAACCTGTTGCAGTAATTCTACCTCCAGCATCAGCTCCAGCTCCACCTAAAGTAGTTCCTAAAGAAGAACCTAATGTTACTGCACCTCGTGAAGAAACTAATAGAACCAGATTAGAAGAAAGAAAAATTAGTTTAGAAGAAAAGAAACCAATAGGTCCACCTACTTTAGAAGAAGAACCATTTGATAAGATTAAACAAGAAGTACCTTTAGAAGAAACACAAGAAGAAGCTCCGGAGGAGACCTATGAAGAAGCTTCAGAAGAAGTTCCAGAAGAACAAAATGAATAGAGTACCAAGGCATTGGGTAAAATTTATAGGTGGAAAACCTCCAACTTTTGAGGAACTATATCATATAATTAGATCTAATTTAGAGGAATACTTTAATTTAGTTAAATTACCAAATCCTAAAAGAGCCTATATTAAAAGGCTTATGTATTATGCTATAGCATATTTACAGATAACTAACGGGTTAAGAGCTTCTGAAGCTATTTTTGCTATGAAAGAATTCTTAACAAAAGGTAACAAAAAGTTTAAAATGTTAGCTGAAAAATCAAATAAGGAAAGATGGGTGCTTGTGGCTGAACCATTAGTATCAATGGCTCCAATGCTAAAAACTTATTTAGATACTTTAAAAAATATCAACAGAGGAAATTATAAGGAATTCCTTAGATATAATATGGGAATAAATCCACATACATTAAGATATGTTTTTATAAAAAAGGCTGTTAAAAAAATTGGTGCTGAGGACACTATGGTATACATGGGTTATAAAGACTTTAAACATTTATTAGAATATTATAGAACTATAAGGTCTGAAGAAAGGCTAGAAGAACTTATAAATGAAATAATAAATATTGAATAAATGAATATATTGGCTAAGCTAAAATCTCTGTTACCTAAAAATACAAAAAGTTCTAGCCATCTAATTTTTGAAGAAATTTATACTATTAAAGGAGAACCAGTACTTATCTCATCTATCTATGCTTTAGATTTTAAAAGGCTTTTAAATAAACTTTTAGAAGATCAAAATGCTCAAATGTTTTGGAATGATATAAAAGAAAAATATAGAAAAAAATTAGATGAACAAAAGTTATATAAGGTTTTTGAATTTTTTATCTTTGCACTTTATATGGAATCTCTTTTAAATGATATGAAAAAATTAACTGTATTAGGTTCATTAAGCAATGAAAGAGGGTACTATCTTTATAGAGATCCAGAACTTTTTAATGGAGATTTAGATGAAGAAACTTTTAAGAAGTTCTTAGAAAAGATGTGGAATTATTTTTATAATGAATTTTATAAAAAGATATCCTAAAAAGCTTAAGAAATTTCTATTTCTAGTTTTTCATTAAATATCTTTTCAATATTCCATACCTTAATTTCTTTAACATATATCTTTTTAGGTTCTCTAGTACTATCATCTACTACAATTACAAAGGTTCCAGATATTAATTTTCCTCTTCCAATAATATCTTCTAGTTTAAAGCCAATTCTCTGCATGTTCTTTATTATTTCTTTTTTATACCTTTCTAATAAGTCTTTATCTTTTGCTAATATAGCTCCATATACATTTGTAATAAAACTTCTACCTGTGGGGTTTACAGGTCTCAACAACTCTACATAGACCTCCATGAACTTATTATAAGTTATAACACTTATAAACTTTTATATATTCTATTTAATAATGGTAAAATGGCAAGTAACAAATATACAAGCTACAGCTTATTTTAATACTATTATAAAGATAGATCGATTAGCTGAGATCTCATCTGAAGATTTTACAGTAAGCTATAATCCAGAAAATTATCCCGGACTTATACTTTATCATAAAAAATTTAGTGCAATTATATTTAGAACAGGTTCCATTAAGATCACTGGCATTAAAAAAGCAGAAGATTTTTTCTTATCTATTGAGGAATTAAAAAAAATATTAAAAAAGTATAATATAAATTTACCAGAAAAGTATACTTTAAGAGTAGCAAATATCCACATAAGTGGTAAATTTGATTATAATAACATAGATATTGAAAGAATGGGTCTAGAATTAGAAGATGCTTTTTATGATCCAGAAAGGTTCCCAGCAATTATTATTTATTATAGGCTCTCTCCAGATATAAAAGCAGCTTTGAATATTTTTAAAAATGGTTCTTTTGTAGGAGTTGGTCTTAAATGTAATATAAATGAGATAATACAATATATTGATAAACTTTTAAATGAATTTCAGGAGAAGATAATCAAGAAGTATGCTAAATAATTTGTACCTTAAAATTTATAAGTAGGAAAAGTATAATAATTATAATGGTGTATATGGATATGTTCAATAGAGAAGATATTTTTAGCAAAGATCTATTCCCAGCATATACAAATATGGTGGGAGGAATAAGAAATAAAGCTATCTATACTCCTGTAAGAAATAAAATTGAAAAATTAAGGCAACTTGTTAGAAAAACATATAAAATAGTACATGATTTATATATAGAATATCGTAATGCAGATATAGAAATAATAGAAAGTATATTAGGTAGAATTGACTATCTTGCTCAGGAAATGGAAGATCTTATTGACGAGATTCTATCAGAAAAAATGCCACCTGGTGAAGATAGCGAAACATTTAAACAATATTTAAGGAGAATTCTATATGAAGTCATTTATAATATAGATAATGATACAGGTATTCTTATATTTGATATAGAACATGGAGATGAATATGGTATAGATTATTATCAGTTTGAAGATGAATTAGTTAAATTTTTAGAGGGTACTGAAAGAGCTCTTAAGGAGATTGATAACTCTCTAGGTGAAGTTCTTAGACGTATCTAATCTTTTTTATAAATAGATTAAGATAAAGAGATTCCATAAAAATTTATAAGTAAGAAAGATATAATAATTATTATGGTGTATATGGATATATTCAATAGAAGAAATATTTTTGATAAAAACATATATCCAGCATATAGAAATATAGTAGAAGACGTAAATATATCAGAATATAAATCTCTTAAAAGCAAATTTGAAAGACTAAGAGAACTAACTAGAGAAATATCTCATCAAATTAATATGCTTGATCAGTATACTTCATATAATGGAAGATATGAAGAATATACTACAGCAACATATAATATTTTAACCAAAATTTATAACCTTTCAGAAGAAGCAGATGATTTTATTGGAGATATAATAATAGAAGCAAGCGAATCACATTATAATAACATTGAAAATTTTAAAGGGTATTTAAAAAGGATGGAATATGAAATATTTGAAGCTATAATGGGAGATGCACTTCATCTTATAAATTATATAGAAAAAGGATATGTTACCACATTAGAATTTTTAACAGAATTAAACGACTTTGTAAGAGGTACTAAAAGAGCACTTAGAGAAGTAGAAAAGATGATAGACGAAGTACTTAGACGTATCTAGTCTTTTTTTTATGAATAAATTAAGATAAAAAATCCCCTATAAAAATTTATAAATAAGAAAGATATAATAATTATAATGGGAGCTTTTGATGACTTCTTAGATGATGACTTCATAGAAGATTTATATCCGCCATATAATCAGGTAGTAAAAGATGTAAAAAACTTATCAGATTTTGCTTTTATTAAAGCAGATCTCCAGAGATTAAAAGAATATATCATAGAGATAAATTCATTATTAGACACTATTAACCAATATAAAAAACCTATAACATATTTATATAATCTTGCTAAGATATATAACTCAGTAGCAAAAATAAAGGATGATGCTATAACAATGAAAGATATTATCCTTAATATAAGATCAAATATAAAAAACATACCTAATTATGATACTTTTGATACATACTTATGGAGAATTCAATCAGAAGCAGAGAATATTATGGGTATAGCAGGTATTTTATTATATAAAATTAGAAGTGGACAAAAAGCATGGACTCAGTTAACAAAAATTACAAGAGAAATTAGAAAAAAGCTTGATGAGATCGAAAGTTTTGTAGATCTAGTAAATAGCTATTTTTAATTTTTTATGAATAAACTTTATCGAAAGGGCTATTATTATGAAAGAAAGGTCCTTCATTTCCTGATAAACAGAAATTATTTGGTTTGGCGATCTCCAGGTTCTAAATCACCAATAGATATTATAGCAATAGACGATAAAGGTAATGTAAGGCTAATTCAAGTTAAAAGCCACAAGAATATAAAGAAAGAAGAACTAGAAACCCTTAAAGAATTAGCTAAAAAGTATGAAAAAGTATCTAATATTGAGATAGAACTCTGGATCTTTGATAAAATGCAAAAAACAATATATAATAAAAAAGCCCTTTTAAACTTATAAGAAAATAAAGCAAATATTTATATATGGATGAAGACTTACCAGAGATTTATAATCCATGGGATAATGAAACATCATCTGAAAAAACTATTAATAGACTAGTAAATAAATATTTAAGTGTATATCACTATTTAGAAAATTTAACAAGATCATCTAGAGAACCAATACCTGCAGAAACTGTTCGAGATAATTTAATGAGTATTTTTAGATGGGAATTAATAGAAAGATTTAACATACCTTTTAGTATAGATGGACCAAATGCTGTAATTTTATATCAACCTCTTGTTTATAAGGTAGGTAGATATGTACCTTTTATTGGAGGTATTGCAAATAGATTTTTCCAAAATAGCTTAATCTTAATATTTGATAAATTTAGATACGATAGTAGAGATTTTGATGATGCTTATTATTTTAAAGTAATTAACTTTATGAAAAGATTAGCTGATTACAAAGATAATATAAATAAATCATACTTAAGAGGCTTTGTTTTTAATAATACAATAGCATATATTGTATATAAAGAAAAATTATTTAGAAAAGATGGTTATTTCATCCCATATTTTAAACCATTAAGACCTGATAGACATTCAGTTTCAAATGCAATGGCTGATCTATATAATAGCATTGAAGATCTTGTTGGACAAGATTAGATCCACCTGAATTAAATTATCATTATCTTTTTAAAATTTTATATTAAAAATCTATTATATGAAAATGCAAGTAGTAGAAAGATACTTAATTTCAGATATTCCAGAAATTATAAGGAACTCTCTTGCTATGCATTATAGAGATATCCTTACCTTTGGGGAATTTGTACCTTCTCTCTATATAAAATATCTATCTTATCATGCTATTGCTTATTTTCAGTACTTAAATAGTTTGGGAGTTAGCGATGCAATAAAACTCTATAAAGAATATATAAATTCGGATGGTAAAATAACAACTTTTAAGTATCTTGGGTTTGATATACCTTTAAAATTTGACGATCTCTTAAAAATTGTAAGCCAAACACTGATGAAATATAAAGAAATAGTAAATAAGATTACAGAAAGCGAATATATTGCACATTTTAGATATGAGCATGATTTAACAGCTTCATATATAACTCTCTATAATTTAATAGAATCTTTTAAAAAAATCGGACCTGAAGGTATAGCAGCATTAAATAGGCATTGGAAGCAAATCAAAATATTACTTATTCCCTATTTATTAAAAGAGAATGGACAAAAATAATATAAACAACACTTTAGATTTGATAAATCAGATATTAGATAATCAAGATTATACAAACATAGAAAAAGCTATTTTAACATTATTGCATCTTTATAATGATAAAGTAGATGTTTATAGATTGCATAAGATGGTTTTTTTAGCTTCTTTAGATATCCCAGAATTAAGAGAAGAACTTGAACCAAGACCTACTATGTATAAAGATATATTTTTTGATGAAAATATAGCTGAAGCAATTGAATCTTTAAAATTTGATGGCTTAATAGAGGGCGATACCTCACTTCAGTTATCTTCAAAGGAACCCCCATTTCTGCTATCTGATAAAGAAAAGGATATTTATGAGGAAATTATAGACTTATTTAAGGATACAACTGAAGATGAAATTTTGGCAATATTCTATTATAAACTATATAATCAAATAAAAATACTAAAACCACTGAAAAAGATTGAAAGTAATAGAAAGAAATTAGCTTTGAGTTTGTATCAAAAAGGAAAAATCTCTATTGAAGCAGCTTCAGAGATTGCTGGTATGAATATAAAAGATTTTATGGAAATGCTAAAGAAAAAAGCTCTATTATCCTAAAAATTATTGAGCTGCTTTAGCCTTAACAAATACATACACTGCTCCTTTACAATATGGACATGTGCCTTTTATAGCTTTCTTTCCATTCTTTAAAGAAACCTCTTGTGGATTTTCAACGTTTACTTTTTTCTTACATCTGACACAATATGCCATATATTGCTCCATCAATAATATATATTGCCCTTATTTATAAACTTTTTGAATTATGCCGCATAACTCAAACGGCAGATTTATAAATCTTGAGTATATATAGGAAACATGGGTAGGGGGAAGGATAAGCTAATGATCGCATATAAATTCAGGGCTTATCCTACTCCTGAACAAGAGAAAAAGCTTCATGAGATTTTTGCCATCGAAGCTCAGCTTTATAATGAAATGATTAAGAAAGCTAATGAAATAGATACTCATGATTTAAAAACTACTGAAAAAACTTTAAGACAAGTTATTCATGATTTAGAAAGCTTGTGGAAAGGTAAAATATATTCTAAAGCTGTATATGCTGTTGAAGAGAAATTAATTGCTAATTTAAAAGGCTTGACTAGATTAAAGAAAAAAGGTAAAAAGGTGGGTTCTTTAAAACCAAAAGAAAAGTTTACCTTCTTATTTTATAGACAGCACGGTTTCAAAATTGATATTGATGGAGTTGAACTATCCAAATTTGGAAAAATAGAGATACTATTTCACAGACCAGTAGAAGGAAAAATAAAGGGAGTCGGTATAAAATTAGATAAGGATAATAAATGGTATGTTTATGTTGTATCTGAAATAACTCCAAAGCCTTTACCCAAAACTGATAAAGTTGTAGCTATAGATTGGGGTATTGAAAAGCTTTTAACTACTTCCGATGGTGTCGCTATACAAAATCCTTTAATATTAGATAAATTAGAAGAAAAAATTAAAAGGTTACAAAAAGCTTTATCAAGAAAGAAGAAAGGCTCTAAAAATTATGAGGAAACCAGGGTTAAATTAGCTAAACTCTATAAGTACACGAGGAATTTGATTAATGATTATTTACATAAGGTTACTACATGGTTAGTTGAAAATTATGATGTAATATATGTAGAAAATATAAGAGTTGAAAAACTAATACAAATAAATAAAGCTAGAAAGTTAAGGAGACATATTTTACAAGCTAATTACTATAAGTTTTTAGAACTCTTAGAATATAAAGCTAAATTATATGGTAAACAAGTTATAAAAGTCTCACCAAAAAATACATCTAAAAAATGCTCTAGATGTGGTTATGTTAATCAAAAGTTAACTCTAAATAATAGAATATTTAAATGTCCTCAATGTGGCTTAGAAATTGATAGAGATTATAATGCTGCTATAAATATCTTGAATGCGGGGCTGGGGCAGCCCAAAGAGCCTGTAGAAGGGAAATCTCTACTGTATATCTCCTTCTCTGAAGGAGTGTACAGCAAGTTTCCCAGATGAAGCAGGAAACATGTGGTAAGCCTGGAAAGGGCTTACCCAAACAGGAGAAAAGCAGAGAAGCAGAAGGGCGGAAAAAGCTCACGATAATCGAAAGAAAAAAGCCCACCATGTATGCTTTTCTATAAAGAGCCCACAATTTATAGGCTATAAAAAGCCCACATGGGCCCGATTTCAAAAAAGCCCCACTTTAGATGAGATATTGGAAAGCCCACGGCACATCTAAAATTATAAAGCTCTACATTATCGTAGGCTAAAGGTCCACTAACTTAGAGTAGAAGGGCCCCACGATAACAGAAATTAGCAGGTGCCCACAAATTCCTATTAATTTAAAAACTTTTTCTGAATATTTATTTTATGAAGTTAAAGCTAGATCCTAAAATTTTAAATATGCCCCTTGAAGAGCAACTGCGATCCCACCTAAAAAATGCTAAAGACCCTAAAAGTAAAATCTATTTTGCAATAGCATATTTTCAATATTTAAACAAGCTTGGTACTAATAAAGCTATTAGGCTGTTTAAAGGATATATCTTGTCTGAGGGACAAAAATTAACTCATTATATTGGAGTTTATTATGTAGAACATAGGAAAGTTTTAACAAGAAAAGTAGAAGTCTCTTTAAAAATTGATGAATTTTTAGCTAATTATATTAGTGAAATTAAAAACTATAAAGATTTAGTAAGTAAGGTAACTAAAAGCGCATATATTAGATTTATAAGAAAACATCTAAATATAAATACTTCAGATATTCTAATGTATACAATATATAAGATGATTGGAGAGATAGGCATATATAATTTAATATCTTTAAGAAAACATTGGGCTTTGTTTAGTAGAAACCTAATACCCTATCTAGTAGAAAATTATAAAAATCTAGCTTAATTTTGAAAAAATTTATTTATTTCTGTAGAAAAGTTTACAAAAGCTCTTTTTACTACATATTGATTTGATCTAAAAGTTACATCCTCTATAATTTTAAAGAATTTTTCAAATAGTTCTTGATCTAATAAAACTTTTTGATATTGGTCTGGTAAAACAATGTCTGGATCATTATCTTTTAAATATAAAGCTATTTGATATGCTAATGAAATAGTTTTATCTCTCATAGATATTGCTTCCATCAGTGGCAATGCTTCCAAACCCTTTTTGAATATATAATCTAGATATAATTTAACTTTAAGTAAGAATAGAAATGCTATGAAATTGCTAAAATCTCTGCTATCTGCATTTTTCAAATCTTCTGAGAGAGATTTTATTAGCCTATCCAAACCTCTTCTTACATTTGCCTTAATCTCACTAAATCCTAATACCTTTACAGGATTTGCTTCTTCTGGAGATTTCATATATGTTATATAATCTTTGGCTTCTACAGAATTCTTACCCTCTTTTATTATATATAGATTATCTGTTAATTTGCCAATCACTGCAAACCCCATATATAATTTAATGTAAGCATATATTTATAAACTATAGGGGGATGGGGGGTTTCAGATCTCCATCAATGTATGACTTTTTCAGGTACCCATCCCCCTCTGAAGTCGCCCCCATACTTTCCCCCACAAATTGAACTTTTTGAGACTCGGGGGGTACCATCTCAAAAATCAGTGAGATTTGAAGAGATTTAATTTTTTTATCTCCAGCAGTTGGTAACAAATATTTATAAAAAGAACTGTTTTTATTTATAAGCTTTTCGTTGTGTACCGTGTTAGTGGTGGTTACATGATTTAAATTTGGGGTCTTACCAACTAAAATGGGGGTCTCTGTCCCATGAGTTAGTGGTAACTCATAATTTATAAATTTGTAAGCGTGATTTAAAGCTATATACATAATAAAAATATTATCTTTCATATTTATAAATTTTATTTAGCCTTTTCCTTAAATAAGGCATATACTTTATCTACATTTTCTTTATTTAGTTCTTTTATCTTTTCCTCTTCAAATATCTTGTTTAGCTTCTTATAATAATTAGTAAACTGGTTCTTGTCCTCTAGTTTATTTAATATAGTATCAGAGAATCCAATCTTATAATTTAATTCATCTAGAAAGTATTGGGCTAAATTATATGCGACTTCGTCTTCAAATCCTACCAATAATTGTGATAATTCTACCAAACTTCTACTATATGTATAAGAGATCATAGTTTTAATAGTTAATTTCATCAGTAATAAAAAGCTAAATAATTTATAACCGAGATCTTCTCCTCCATTAGTTTTTTCAGCTATATCTTGTGTTAATAACCTATGCTTTTGTAATATTGTTCTTTCTAATTGTTTGATAGTCATTATTTTTATTCCACTTTTAATTATTTCTTCGGGTGAGATATCTTCAGCCTCTTCATTTATAAAGAGTTCATCTTTCTTATAGATATAGAAAATAATATCAGTACCTTTGTTATCCTCATCTCCTGCTCTATAAATTACCAAACTATTACCATAAAGATTAGCTATTATTACTCCCATTGTTTTATTAATGTATCAAATTCATTTAGATGAGAGTAGGCTGCATTCCATTTATCTTTATTATATAATAGATCTATTCTATTCTTTAGTGAGTGTGATACATACATATGTATTAACTTTACAAAGCTTTTAAGTATGTCCTCTTCTGGTTTGTTATGATCTAAATTATATAACAACTTTAATGAATCTAATATTAATACATCTTGTATTGTTGTGTATGCTTTACTTTTAATTGCCATGAAAGCTATTCCATATATAATTTCTTTCATATACTTTTTCCAATCACCTGCAATTGTAAATTCTTCTTCTGGATTTGCTTCAGGTACATCTACTAAATAAAATAACTTATATGCTTTTTCAACTATTGTTGTTGGGTCCATTTTTCTTTTTTAGTTGCTTCCAATAACTTTGCTTTTTCTTCCTGCACATATTTTATAAATTCAGCTCTTAAGCTATTATTTTTTACAATCCATTCTAATGCTTTTCTATATAATTCTCCCTTAGGCTGGTTTAAAATAAGCTTTAGATTATTAAAAGCTTTTTTTATTCTCTCTATTTCTTCTCTCGTACCTAAAAGACCAATAGTATATGATGTTACCTTATCTTTGCCTGTATCCATGCTATAATATGTGTAAGTCAAAATTTATAAATTTATGCACTGCATAAACTTTATAAACTTTAACATTAATATATTATAGCATGGGAGCTAAGAAGAACTATTGGATGGTTTTTGAAGATGGCGATAATGTAGACTATATAGAGAAGGAAATAACAAAAGCAGCATTAGATTTGAATAAGGATGTATTAGAGATGAGAGCATTGATCTTTAAGGCATTTGCATATGATCCTGAGGTAAGGGCTAAAGTTACAGAATATATAAAGAAAAATGGACAGGGAGCAAGTCAATAAAATAGAAGAAATAATAAATAATCATCTATTTAGAGAAAAAAATACACCATATTATGAATTGAAAAAGATGGATGTTATAATAAAATACTTAATATATCAACAACTAAAAGAAATAAACAATAATTTGAGCTTAATTGATGAGGCTTTAAGCATAAAAGAATTAGAAAAATAAAATGGCACAAGTTACAAAACAAGATATACTAAAGGATTTAGAATTAGCTAAAAAGGTATTACAGGAAGTAGAATTCTATATAAGAAATTATACTAATGAAGAAAACATTAATAAAGGAGTCAATGGTGTGATAGAGTATATGGGAAAAATACTAAAAGATGTATCTAATGGTAAAGCTATAAATTATGCTGAAATAGTAAATGATGCAAGAAAGAAAGGATTAGAGAAAGAATTTAAGATTGCCTATAGTACATTAAGGAAGCTTAATTTTATAGATTATGATCAACAGAATAAGTTAATAATTATAGGTAATAGAACAAAATAT
>Ga0081474_116093_pt1 | contig 24956 bp, 22 predicted proteins | sample OneHunmetagenome_2_FD_70978 | JGI IMG/M metagenome (GOLD analysis project Ga0081474, IMG submission 70978) | Ferrous microbial mat communities from One Hundred Spring Plain, Yellowstone National Park, USA v2 (version 2) | ecosystem: Environmental > Aquatic > Non-marine Saline and Alkaline >... | reverse complement strand
CCCTCCCTCAGGGAGGGGGGACTCGTTGAGGTTCACAGGTGAGACCACCGCGTGATCCCTCAGCGAGTACACGTTGTAGTCGTCGCTCACATACCGCCGTCCGGGACGTAATTCCTGAGCCAGTTGAAGGCCCTCTCGTCCCTGTCCCCCACTGAGAAGAGGACGTGGAGGCCCAGGGACGTGTGCACGAAGCACGTGAACACCTGTGAAAGGCCTTCCTACGCAGGTCCACATTTCATCCACCTCGCTGACCACCTCTCCCCCGGACCATTTCCCTCGCCTCACCCCACGACTCCACGAGCTAGCCTTCCCGTAAAGTTTCACCCAAGTGAAGACCGTGCCCAAGGGTACTCAGGGTCCTGGAGATGGCCCTCACGCTCACCCCGTTGTCCTCAGATCCCTCTCCCCGACCTCCCTTGGGTGGTGAAGGGCGTCGGCCGCGAACGTCCTCCCACGCCTGCAGGGCCACTCCTGGACTCCCTCGACCTCACCTCGCTTCACCACGTGGTGGCTGTTGCAGGAGGGACAGACTATGGACAAATTCACCCAATAATACACTTCGCAAAGGCGCGGGAGTGGGAGATTGCCCTCTGTAAACCCCAATGGGGCTCGAGATCAGCTCTCCCCGGGGGCCTGAAGGGGTGGGAGAACAGTCAACTGGGGTAGAGCCCTTTCTCCCTGAGGAAGGCCATGGAGACTTCATTGAAAGTCTCAGGTTGATCCAAGACGCAGATGTGGGCAGCGTTGTCCAATATCACGAGTTTGGAACCTGACACGTTCTCGTGAATGAAGACGGAGTAGTGACAGGGAGTGAAGACGTCCTCCTTTCCGCAGAATATCAAGGTGGGTACGTCCACGGTCTTCAAGATCTCCCTATCGTCGTTCTTCCCCATGAGTGCCCTGAGCGTCTCGATCACGGCCTGAACTTCCATGGAGGAACTCATGATCTTGACCAAGTCCACCACCCACGGCCTGTTATCCACGGTGTGGCTGGAGAGCCTCTTGGGCGCTTGGACTTCGGCGAACTCCCTAACTCCCTTGATCTTCAAGAACTCGATCTGTTTAGCCCTCCTCTCCTTCTCCTCCTCACTGTCAGGGTGAGCCTTAGTTCCAGCGAGGATTAGAGCCTTGATCATCTCCCTCGCCTTCCTCCAGATCCCCATGGCTACGTAGCCCCCAAGGGAGGACCCCACGATCACCCCATTCCTCAGGCCCAATTCCTGAATGAGGCCTATTACGTCCTCGGTGAAGTCCTCAATGCTCATCCGCCCCGGCGTGAAGCTCGTCTCCCCGTGCCCCCTGAAGTCCGGGGCCACCACTCTGAAGCCACGAACGGCGAAGGCCTGGAGTTGATACATCCACATGAGTTTGGAGTGGTTGAAGCTGTGGAGGAAGATCACAGGGTACCCTCTTCCTACGTCGTAAAAGGAGATTTGAACGTCGTTGACCCTAGCCTTCTTGGAACTGGAGCTCATGACTTCTCACCTCCCTCACCACCTTTCTCCTCCCTGAAGAAACCCGCTGCCCTGAACAGGGGCTCGTCGGAGGCCACGAAGACATACAGGGACTCTTTTCCTTCATTGGATAGGTAGTAGGGCTCCCAGGAGGGGATAGCCACCACGTCGTGAGGCCTCACCTTGAACTCCACCTTCCTCTCTGGAAGTACAACCCTTCCAACTCCCATGAACACGTTCAGGATCAGGTTCTCTGTCCTCCTGAAGTTCGGGGTAACGCCACCCTCCTTCACCATGACCATCCTGAAGGCCATGGTGTCAGTCGCATCCCCTCCTGTCCTGGGGTTGATGTACCTCACCACACTCCATTCTCTCCTGCCCTGGGCTTGAAGAGCGGCCTCAGCGTCCTTGAAAGGATAGTAGAGTAGTCTCCCCCCTGGGACCTCGGCGGTTGGGGAAACTCCGCGCCCGAACTGCGCCTGGTTGAGGGAGGCATCGTTCCTCACTCCCTGCCACCTCTCAGGTAAGGTGGTGTAAAACACCGCCCCTATCCAGTAAGTGAAGATCACGTCAAGGACATCAAGCCATATGACGTCGAACACACCCTCATTGCCGTGTTCGTGCCAAAGCCAGTTGGGGGTTATTATGAGGTCCCCCGGCTTCATGGGTATCTTGACTCCATCCACTATTGTGTAACCTCCCTCCTTGGCCTCTAGGACGAACCTTATGGCGTTAGCGGTGTGCCTGTGAGAGGGGGCCTTCCACCCTGGCTTGAGGAGTTGTATTCCCGCCCTCATGGTCGAGGTCGTAGCGGCTGGTATATACTCTCTGAGCCCTGGGTTCTCGAACTGCACGTTGACCCTCTCGGACTCCTCAGTTGAGAGGAGTTCGCTCAACTGGTAGAGCTTGGTCTTGGCCCTCTCGTAGTCCCACTTATGGGGCAACGTGAGCGGAGAGGGGGTCGGGGTGAAAACTGGCTTATACTTCCCCTTTCCCAAGTTCGCTTGATAATAGGTGTTGAGACCCTCCTGCTGTAGAGCCTCAAGGAATTCCTTGAGCTGTGGCGAAATCCCCGATTGCATGTTACATCGCGTAAGTCTGGGAGAACGAGTTAATATTTTTTGATCCTCCACAGTGTGGAATCGAAGAGGTTAAAAGCATAGATAGAGGGAATGATCAAATGGACATGGAAAGAAGGAGTTCCCTGGAGGAATTGATGAAGTCCATGGCTGAGGCCAGTGTTTACGTGGGGCTCTTCCCTGAGGAGGCAGCGAGAATGGGGAGGAAATCGATCTTCACCAACTCCCCCGAGCCTATAGCAATACCCCACGCGTGGGAATATGGTAAGGTCAGGGAGTTCCTCTACAGGATCTCCGGTTTCCTGTCCCCAAAGGAGTCGGAGAGGAGAGTAATCCACCTGGTGAACCCGGGGTTGAGAGAGACGAAGCCCTTAGATACGATCGCCGTTACTCCCACCATGACCTGCGGTTTCCAACTCATCAAGGCTGGGGAATCAGCGCCCTCCCACAGACATACTCCTGTTAACCTCAGGTTGATCTTGGAGGCGCCTGAGAGTGGGGCTTATATAATATATGATGGTTTCAAGGTGGAGGTCAAAGTTGGGGACGTGTTGGTCCAGTCCAACTGGGCCCTTCATGAACACCACAACGAAGGTCCGAGCGACCTAATATGGCTCTCAGGCTTGGACAGTCCCCTCCTTTACTACCTAGGGGGAGTCTTCTACTCCAGGGAGAAGTGGGAGGGAAGTTCCACCATAGCTGGAGAGGTCCTGGAGGAGACTTACGGTAATAGCCTCAAACCCATCTCCATGAAGGCCTACTCCTGGAATCCACTCATAAGGTACCCTTACCACAGGGTGATCAGGGCCCTGGAGAGACTGGACTCAAGTAGGGGCCCTGATCCTCACGAGGGAGTGGCAGTGGAGTTGACGAACCCTAGGGATGGGGGCCCAGCTTTACCCACCATAAGCATGAGGATGAGGATGATCCCTGGGAAAGCGGAGCTGAGGCCAGTGAGGAGGGTGGAGAACGCAGTCCTGGTCCCGGTAGAGGGCAGTATAACGGTGGAGGTTTCGGATTCCCCAGCTGGGAATTTCCTATTCAAGCTCTCCAAGTACGATCCCGCAGTTATACCCTCGTGGTCGAAATTCAGGGTCGCGAACCGCGGGGAAACCCCTGCGATCCTCTTCGAGTACTCAGACAGACCAGTCTTCCAAGCCCTGGGGTTATTCAGGGAGGAGCTGTCCTGAATCAAGGTAAGCTTTTTATTAACCACCTCTACTTTGAGCTAGGTCGTTGGATATGACCCTCAAGTTAAGCCTCGCCTGCTGGGTTTACGATAGGACGAGGCCCATCATGGACGGAAGGGTTAAGGTAGAAGGGGTGGAGATCAGTTACCTGCCCCTCTGGGTTCAGGAGACATTCGACAGGATGTTGAGACACAGGGAGTTCGATGTGTCCGAGATGTCGTTCGGTGGTTACGTCCAATCCTTGGGGCTCAAGGAGAAGCCCTTCGTAGCAATTCCAGTCTTTCCCTCAAGGATGTTCAGGCATAGGTCGATCTACGTGAACGTTGAGAGCGGAGTGAAGGAGCCCAGGGATCTGGTGGGGAAGAAGGTGGGAGTACCGGAGTATAGGCAGACGGCCGTGGTTTGGATAAAGGGGATTCTGGCGGACTACTACAACTTGCCCGTGGACTCCGTCACATACTACACAGGGCAGCTGGAGAGGGAAGGCTTCGATCTCTCAGGCACAGAGGATGTGGATAAATACAGGCTCAAGGGGGTTAAGGTAGAACACGTGGGGAAGGAAAGGAGCCTCTCGGAGATGCTGGAGGTGGGGGAGATACAGGCCCTCTACTCAGCCAGGGCCCCTTCACCCTTCCTCAGGGGATCTGGGAAGGTAGTGAGGCTTTTCCCTAACTATCCAGAGGAAGAGAGGAAGTACTTCAAGGCCTCCGGAGTCTTCCCCATAATGCACATCATGGTGATCAGAAGGGACGTATACGAGTCCAACAGGTGGCTAGCCCTGTCCCTTTACAAGGCCTTCTCCAAGGCCAAGGAATTGGCATACAGGGAGCTGGAGGAGACGGGGGTCCTCAAGTATATGTTGCCCTGGCTTCACCACCACCTAGAGGAGACCAGGGAGGTAATGGGGAGGGACTACTGGCCCTACGGGGTTAAGGCCAACTACCAAACCATCGATTCCTTCCTGAGGTACTGTTACCAACAGGGTGTGGCTGACAGGCTCTATAAGCCAGAGGAGATATTCGCAGAGGAGACCCTGGAGGATCTGCCCAAGGACGACTTCGCCCCCAGCTTCTGGTAGATGTTCCACCTCTAATTTTTTAGAGGCAAAAACCTGTGCTTAAGGGTGTTTCAGGTACTCCCCTTGGCCTCCTCAATGAGTCTCTTGAATCTCTCAGGGGTAATGGGGAGTTCCCTCACCCTCACCTTTAGGTGGGACAGTGCGTCCTCAACTGCATTGGGAAGGGCGCAGAGAGGACCGAAAGTCTCCCCCTCCCCTATTCCCTTTATGCCTAGGGAGGACCTAGGCGAGGGCGTCTCGGTGTGGGCTATGAGCACGTCGGGCACCTCCATGGCCGTGGGCTTCATGTAGTCAGCGAAGGTCGATGTTAAGAGTTGACCGTCCTCGTCATACATGAAGTCCTCGAACAGGGCCGCGCCCACGCCGTGGAAGAGTCCGCCGTGGACCTGGCCCTCCACCACCAGTGGGTTCAGGATCTTCCCTATGTCGTGAACTATGACGTACCTCAGGATCCTTAAGTTCCCCGTCTCCTCATCTACCTCCACCGCAGCTATATGAACGCTGTTAGGGTAAGTGAAGTAACCCGTGGGAGAGCCGTGGCCTGTGATCAGCTGATGCATGGCGCCTACCTCATACTTCGACTCCTGAACGAAGGCTTCAACAGCCTTCCTCGAGTGGCCTATGACCGTCACTTCCATTCCCCCTTCTACGTCCCCAGGGAGGAGACCTGGGTTCTGGTAACTCATCCTAGCGATCTCCACTATGCTCACAGCCCTGCTCGGATCGTATTTGTAATAGGCCCTCCCGTCCTCCAATTCTATGAGCTCAGGATCCACTCCCAGTTTTCGAGAGGCCAACTTCAGTATTTTAGCCCTGAGCTTCTGCGCGGCCTCGACCATGGCCTCCACGTCAGGGCCTGAGAACTTGTTGGCGTGGGTCCCGGAGTAAGGGGTCCATGGGCTCCTCTCTGAGTCGAAGTTCAAGACCTTAACGTCTTCAGGTCTCACCCCTATAAACTCAGCCAAGATCTGGGCGAAGGTGGTGGAGTGGGAAGTCCCCATGTCAGGGGATCCTGTGTCCACGAAGACCTTACCCGTGGGGTCTATCCTGACCCTAACCCCTTCGATCTCCCTCGCAGTGGCAGAGGCTCCGTGGACGTAGGCGCAGAGACCTATGCCCACTAACCTCCCCTGCTTCCTCATCTCCCTTTGGATTTCCCTCCAGCGCTTGTAATCGAACACCTCCAGGGCCCTCTGCAACGTAGCCTCATAGTTACCGCTGTCGTATACCCTACCGCTGGGAGTGAGGTAGGGGAACTTCTCAGGAGGTATGAAGTTCCTCCTCCTGATCTCCGCAGGGTCCATTCCCAGCTCCTGGGCGACCCTCTCCACCATCCTCTCGATCGCGTATACTATGCCCGGCTTACCCACTCCCCTGTTAGGCATCGAGGGACAGGTATTGGTGAGAACAGTATCGCTGACCCACTCCACGTTCTGGATGTCATAGCAGCCGTTTATTAGGGTGGCATGCATTGAAGCGTAAGTACCTGCATACTGGATCGAGGCCCCATCGTTGTTGATGTCGTGGAGCCTGAAGCCAAGGATCCTCCCGTCCCTCTTGACTGCCACCTCAACGTAGGCCTTCATTCCGGCCGTCATTCCCGCTGCCATCATGTGCTCTCTCCTGGTCTCCACATACTTCACGTGGGCTGGCGTGACCCTTTTAGCTAGCATGGCTGAGATCACAAGGGGTCTCCAGGGCCTGGTCTTTATACCGAATCCTCCCCCTATGTCAGGGACCACTAGCCTCACGCTGCTGGTGGGGACTCTGAGCATCTGGGAGAGTCCCATCATTGCGTGACCAGGCATCTGTAGGTTGGAGTAGAAGGTATACTTCCCCTCCTTAGGGTCGTAGCGGGTCACAGTGGCCACAGGTTCGAGCGGAGTTGAGCTATACCTCTGTAGCTGGAAGTAGTCCCTTATCACGAGGTCGGCCTCTCTGAACGCTCTCTCCACGTCACCCCACCTGGTCTCGTGATGGGCCACCACATTTGTTCCGTAGGACTCGTATAGGAGCGGCGCCCCGGCCTTCATGGCCTCCTCGGCGTCCACCACCGGCTTCAGGGGTTCATACTCCACCTCTATTTCCTCCAAGGCGTCCTCAGCGGAGGACCTGTCTGTAGCGACCACCGCTGCCACGGGCTCTCCCACGTATCTCACTTTCCCCACGGCGAGGACATACTCCTCGGGCTTGAACTTAGTCACGGCGTAAGCCGGGATGGGGTTAGTCTCCCTCACGGCATCCTCGCCCGTTACTGCAGCCTTGACTTCACTGAACTTCAGCGCCCTCTCCACGTTGACCCTCAGCACTCTGGCGTGGGCGTATGGACTACGGAGGATCGCCATGTGCAGCACTTCCCCGGGGAAGTCCAGGTCGTCAACGTATCGAGCTCCCCCTGTTACGAACCTGTAAACCTCCTGAGCCTTCATTGGCTTACCCAACCACTTCTGGGACGACATTCCGGTGTCCCTTCAGTCTCTGGTTATAAAAATCCTACTCAAAACGCGATTCGAGGAGTGAGGACCCCTCAAGGACGAGACTGTGAGAAAAGCTTTTAATTATCGATTGGCTAGCTTAGTTCGCGTTGAGGAATGGGGGTCGGGAGTAGTGGTCCCCCCTCCAGGAGGGGGATCGCGGTTTTTTACCTCCTTGAGGCTTCAGTGACTGTGGCACTCTTCTACTTCCTCTACAGTCTGTCAGGCGCGGTTGGGGGGATTAAAGTGAGGGTTGAGGAGGGAATAGTAGCCAGTTTCCTCTCCCTGGGTTTCCTCGCATACTTCCTGGGACTGAGACACGCCCTGGACGCCGATCATCTGGCCGCCATAGACAATGCGACCAGGAAGCTAATGCAGGAGGGTAAATCCTCCCACTTCACTGGTCTCTTCTTCTCCCTGGGTCACTCCACGGTGGTGATCCTCCTAGCCTTAACCCTGATCGCAGCCACAAGGGAAGTGGCATCCCGCATACCGAGCCTGGAGAGCTTGGGATCCCTTGTGGGAACTATGGTGAGCGGCGGTTTCCTTTACCTAATTGGTTTCCTCAACTTCATCGTCCTCCTGGAGATCTACAGGGTGTTCAAGGAAGTTAGGGACAGGGGCGCTGACGAGTCACAGATCAACGAGGCACTCCTGAAAAGAGGCTTCATGAACAGGTACCTAGGGGGTCTATTCAGGGTCGTCAACACGCAGTACCACATGTATCCCATTGGCTTCCTCTTCGGCCTGGGGTTCGATACGGCCTCTGAGACCGCGCTGCTCGCGATCTCAGCCGCAGCGTCAGGAGTTTTCCTCAAGGTCCCCCTCTGGACCCTCGTTGTATTCCCCCTCCTCTTCACCGCGGGGATGACCCTCCTGGACACGACTGACGGCCTCTTCATGTCGAGTGCCTATAGGTGGGCGTTCCTGGGAGATCAGATGAGGAAGGTTTGGTATAACCTCACCATGACTTTCATATCCATACTGATCTGTTACTTGGTGGGCACACTGGAGGTCCTGGGGCTGATCCAGTCCGAGTTAGGCCTCTCAGGCCCCATCTGGGACTGGGTCTCCCTAATTAACGGCGGAGTGTGGTGGGGGAACATAGGACTCATAATAATATTCACTTTCGCCCTAACCTGGGGGATATCAGTCCTCCTGTTCAAGGTCGTGATCGAGAGGGAAAACCAGAGGAGGGTGGATTGAATTAAGATGAACATTTTCTTTTAGTATAAATTAATTCACGCCTATTAATGTTTAACTTTAAAAATCTCATGTTACTCTCTACCTTTTTATGATTCACTACACCGATTCTGTTGATCCCATTTCACTCAATTTCTCCTCAAGTGGAAGATCCGTCAGCCCTCCTCTTCCGAAAAAGCTATAATCAAATCCGATTATATTGTATTCAATGAGCCAAACGGTTAAGGTGATCAGCTTCACCATCCTCCACGACGAGGGCTGGTCTAGGGAAACCGAGAAGTATGATGTGAGCGCCCAGCCCATAAACAAGTACTTCAGCAAGGGCTCCTTCTCCTTCGATCTCCTCCTCTTGGGGAACGACGTCCAATCCTTCTTGGAGGAACTCAAGGAGAAGAGGCAGATCATAAGTATGGACGTGGTGGGCGTAACTAAGAAGTTCGGGTTGCTGAGGCTTAAGCACAGGAGCGGTGGGACGATCTCGAGTCTAGTGAGGAGGTTCGGCGGGATCATAGTGTCGGAGTACGTGAACGACGGACTGGAGAACTGGAAAATAGTGTTGAGGAGCAGGAGCGCCAGGAAGTTCAGGGAGAGACTAACTGACTACGGTAATGTAGTGAAGTATAGGGAGGAAATGCTTCGGGACTTCACTGACCTTCCCAGCCCTTCCCAGAGGCAACTCCAAATTCTGGAAGCTGCGCTCAGGGCTGGTTACTTCGATTACCCGAGGAAAATAAGGAGCGATGAATTGGCCAAGTCCTTGGGCATGACACCAGCAACTTTGGTTTACCACCTGAGGAACGCCGAGAGGGAGATCCTGGAGTTCTACGTGTCCACGTTCTCGAGCCAATGAGGGGGCTGAGGTGATCTGGCACATGGGTTCGGGCTTCACAGTATTGTATACTCACCTATTGGCCCTTGGGCTTCAAGGAGTCAAGTTGCCCCTTTCCTCCTCCGCCCCGGGGGTTTTAAACTCAACCCCCTCAAGCGAGGGGAGAGTGGGATAAAGCGCATTCCAACACAAGCTACCTCCTCCTTACACTCACCCGCACCTAATGCCGGGATCCTCAGTCAATAATACACTCAAGACGTGAACTTACCCCGCCCTTGCGGACTTCCCACTCGCGATTTCCTGATTCCTAGCCCTACCTTGCCCCTTGGTCAAGGGTGGAGGGTGGGACCCCACAGGCTCAACCGTCCCAGCCCTGAAGACGTGAAGTGATCACGTCGCCCACATGGAGCATTGTGGGGGTAGAGTCGCACCTCACGCTCACCTTAACCGAGGCGCTAGGTGATGCGTACCCCGTCAATGACTGTCATTAAGCCAATGGTGAGTTGAAGTTTAAGAAATTGGAGGCATTCCCTCCCTTGCGGAAGAGGTCCTCCGCCCCCAACTCCCTAAGAAGGTAAACTCTCGTTAAATGAAACAGTTGACTATGATGATCCTAATCTTCGTAGAAAGGATATATACAAGGCCCCCCAGATCTCATAATGTGATCTTGGAGCCATTCGACTACCTATCCCCTAGGTTGCTGGATGAGGCCCTGAAGGAGGCAGAGAAGAGGGGGGAAGACTTCAAGTTCCTAGCGGGTGGACAGAGCTTGATACCCATGATGAAGTTGGGCCTGACAAGGGTTTCATGCATCATAGACCTGAAGAAGATCAGGGAGCTCTCGTTTGTGGAGTCTTCACAGCGTGAACTGAGGGTCGGAGCCTTGGTGAAGCACGTGGAGCTAGAGAGGTCTCCTTTGGTCAAGTCCTCCATCCCCATCCTGTCTAGAGCCGCTGGGGCAATAGCCCACCCCTTGGTGAGGAACAGGGGAACCATAGGAGGGAGCATCTCCCTGGGCCACCCCTCGGCTGACCTCCCCGTCATATCCCTCCTCCTGGACGCGAAGATCGAGGTAGTTAGCTTTAGGGGGAACAGGTGGGTTAGAGCTAGGGACTTCTTCAGGGGTCCCATGGTCACCGACCTGAAGACCACGGAGATCGTGCGATCCGTGAGTTTCACCATTCCTAGGGGGAAGTACGGCTGGGCCTTCAGGAAGCTCGTCATGAGCCACGGCGACTTCCCTCTGCTTATCGTCGCCACAATGCTCGAAGTGGAGGGCGGAATAATAAAGGAGGCGAGGATAGCACTAGGCGGGGTAGGGGAAACGCCCTTGAGGGAAATCAACGTGGAGGAGTTCCTGAAGGACAGGGAGGCCAGTGAGGAGGTGATCTCTAAGGCAGCGAGAATAGCCTCCTCTGACTACACTCCACCCCCCTCACCAGAACTGTCCTCAGGTTACCTGAAGAGAATGATCGAGGTCTACGTGAGGAGGTGCCTGAAGGAGTCGAGCTGGAGGGGAGAATAGTGGGGGGACCAGTTATCAAGGAGATCTCTTTCAAACTAAACGGTAGACCAGTCTCATGTCCAGTGGACACTAGGCTGACCCTTCTGGACCTCTTAAGGGACTCCTTCAGACTCAAGAGTCCGAAGAGGGGGTGCGACGAGACCGTTTGCGGGGCCTGCGCTGTCCTGGTGGATGGAAGGGGGATCTGCTCGTGTACCATGTTGGCTGTGGAGGTTGAGGGATCCGAAGTGGTGACCCTGGAGGGACTGGGATCCGAGGAGGAGCCCAACCCACTCCAGCGGGCCTTCGTGGAGTTGGACGCCCTTCAGTGCGGGTTCTGCACTCCTGGGCAGATAATAGGCGCCACCTCTTTCCTCCTCTCCCTAGGTGAGGAGGAGGTCTCGGAGGAAGAGGTGAGGGAGGCCATGTCTGGAAACCTGTGCAGATGCGGCTGTTACGATAACATAATTAAGGCCGTTATACGCACTGCTGAGGTGGTGAGGCGAGGTGAGTGGAAGCTACGTTGAGGTCGAGGAGCGTTTAAGGTCCTATCCTAGGGTAGATGGGCTAAAGAAGGTCACAGGCTTAGCTAAATACGCAGCGGACTGGGACTTTGAGGACTTACTCTACGGCAGGGTGATCAAGAGTTCGATTCCCCATGGTCTGGTGAAGGGCGTAGACACCAGTGAAGCCCTCAAGGTCCGGGGAGTTCGGGCGATAGTAACGTGCTTGGATGATCAAACCATTTGGAACGCGGGGGAGAGGTTCCACAGGAGGAGGGTCTTCACAGATCACGTGAGGTTCCTGGGGGATATAATAGGGGCGGTGGCAGCTGAGTCCAGGTTCGATGCGATCAAGGCAGCGGGATTGGTCAAAGTAGAGTACCAGGAGTACCCAGGGGTGTTCAACGTGGAGGATGCCATGAAACCGAACGCCCCCCAGATCTGGGAGGACGGGAACGTAAGGGGGCCCTTGATTACGAATTACGGTGACATTGAGGGAGACTTCGCCAGGGCTGATCTAATAGTGGAGGCCCACTATAGGACTTCCAGGGTGGCGAACGCGCAGATGGAGCCAGCTGCTTCCCTGGCCTGGTGGGACGGGGATAGGCTCACCGTAATAGCAGCGACCCAAAGCATCTTCGGCTGCAGAGAGGGAATAGCCAGGGACCTGGGCTTGCCCTTGGAGAAAGTCAGGGTCATAACCCAGTATAAGGGAGGAGGTTTCGGGAACAAGGCGAGCTCCATGAACTATGACCTCATAGCTGCTATCCTAGCCAAGAGGACAGGGAGGCCAGTGTTAGTGGAGTTGAGCAGGGAGGAGGAGTTCTCCCTAGTCCACGGCCGTTGGTCGACGGACCAGCACCTTAAGGCTGCTGTAACTAGGGAGGGCAGGGTCTTGGGAGTTAAGCTCAAGGCCTATTGCGACGTTGGGGCTTACACAAGGCACGTGGGGAAGTTCGTGGAGGGGCCAGAGGTATATTACTCTACAACCTCCTGGAGCTCCGAGGTCTACGTTGTTTACACCAACACTCCCCCCACAGGTCACATGAGGGCCCCCACCGGACCTCAGTCGTGCTTCGCTGCCGAGTCCCTAATGGACGAAATAGCTCACAAACTCAGGATCAACCCGGTGGACTTCAGGCTCAGGAACGCTGTGATCAGAGCCCACAATACACTGAGGCTTACATCGAACGGCCTCAGGGATTGCCTTCAGGTGGGCGCTGAGGAGTTCAATTGGTATGAGCGGTGGAGGGAACCCCCTGAGGATCCATCGAAGCTCAACGACACGGTGAAAGGGGTAGGGGTCGCCATAGGGGCGTGGCACTCCAGAGTCGGTCGAGGAGAGGCTAGATTGAGCCTAGGGCAGGATGGGAGCTTGAAACTATACGTTGGCGTAGTGGACATAGGGACGGGGGCTAAGACCACAATGGCCTTAATAGCCTCTCGCCACCTGGGGATCCCCTTGGAGAGGATCGAGGTGACCTGGGGGGACACCGACCTGGTGCCCTACTCCATCGGGGAGTCCGGGAGCAGGACTACGTCCTTCACCGGGAACGCTGTTAAGGAGGCTGCCCTTAAGCTCAAGCGACAGATCCTAGTAGCTGCCTCAAGGCTCACCGGCATGGATGAGGATCGCCTGGAGATCAGGGGAGGCAGGGTGGTCTCGCGTGACGGCCGTGTTTCCCTGGATTTAGGGGAGGTGGTGAGGAAGGCCGGGGCAGAGGAGTTCCAAGCCTTTGCCTCAACAGAACAGGGACTGGGGGAGGACGAGGAGAGGCTATCCTTCGCAGCCCACTTCTGTGAGGTCGAAGTGGACTCGGAGACAGGGGAGGTGAAAGTAAAGGACTACTTAGCTGTCCACGAGTCCGGGGAGATCGTTAACCTTCTGACGGCGGAGAGCCAGGTCAAGGGAGGGGTAACCATGGGGATCGGTATGTCGCTCACGGAAGGACTTATCATCTCGCCCCAGGACGGGAGCCCTCTCAATGGTAACTTCATGACCTATAGGATCCCCAACGCGACTCAGGTGCCGCGAATCAGGGTGAAGTTTGTGGAGGTGGAGGACCCATACGGCCCGAAGTCCCTGGGAGAGGTGCCCATAGTCCCAGTCCTCGCACGCATCGGGAACGCGATCTTCAACGCCACAGGGGTGAGACTCAGGGACCTACCCTTCTCCAGGGAGGCCCTACTCAGGGGAATGGGGAGACTTTAACCTCGGATTCACGTCTGAGGCTCAGGAGATGAGGAGTTCCTCCCTGTATATCCCCATGTACCTGAAGAGGGGCTCGTCGGAGAACGAGAAGAGTATAAGCCTATCCTCCTCTCCGTTCACTATCCTATACCTATGCCAAGGTGGTACCACCACTATGTCAAAGGGACTTAGCTTGAACTCCTTACCTTCCACCTCAATTGCACCACTGCCCTCCACGGGTACGAAGACTATGTGCTCAGTCTTCCTCATGAGCGCTGTCTCCGTCTTCTGCTTGATCAGCCTCATCTTCAGGGCCATGGTCTGGAAGGCGTCCCTCCCATTCAACGGGTTTAAATACCTCAACACGTAACCCTCAGGATACTCCCTCGACTTCTCCTCCGCCCTCAGGAGTCCCCTCCTCACGGAGGAGTATGGGTAATAGAGCACTGGGTTATAGAGGTCCTCCTTCTCCGCGTCAGGGGAAAGACTGGAGCCATATGTGTATATCACATCGTCCTGGGTCTGCAAAATGGGTTGCCTGTCCACGTTATAGACCTCTGAGTAGTTCTTATAGAATATCCCTCCCATGTACCAAACTATGGGCGCATCTAGACCGTCGAGCCATATGACGTCGCTCTCCCCCTCGTTCCTGTGATCGTGCCAAGACCAGCTCGGCGTCAGGACCACATCCCCAGGATGCATCTCCAATTTCTTCCCGTTCACCACAGTGTAGGCACCATTCGGCGGAGCCTCAAGGATCAATCTGAAGGCGTTAGGGGTGTGGTAGTGGGAAGGTGCAGTTTCCCCTGCCTTAACCAACTGGATTGCCGCGAAAACTGTAGGGGAGATCGCCATTGCCCCCAGGTAGGGGATCTCCTTAAGCCCTGGGTTCACAGGCTGAACCTGTCTCCTCTCGGCCTCCTCGGGCCTGAGGTGTTCCGCAAGCTCGTAGAGTAGGGACTTCAAGGTCCTGTAGTCCCACCTATAGGGGATCGCCATGGGTGAGGGGGAGCTGGTGAATATTGGCTTCTTCACGAGGCCGAACTTGGGGGCCTCGGTGGGGTGGAAGGTTATGAAGTATGTGGTCAGATCGTGGGATAGGAGCTTCCTGAAGAACTCCTCCCTGCTTCCCGCGACTGACAAAATAACACCGTGAAGTATCTCGCTGGCGCAGTAATAAACCTTACTCTACAAGAAATACCTTGTCCCCCTCTACCTGGGACCTATACTTGGTGAGCGGTTTCCTGGAGGGACCGGAGAGAGGCTTTCCAGTCTCCGCGTCGAACTCGGAATCATGACAAGTGCACACGATCTTACCCTCATCCAGTTTCCCCATCCTCGCTAGGTTACACCTCCTGTGAGTGCAGAAGGCATCGTAAACGTGGATATGCCCCTGATATCTGAAAACCATGAAAACTCTCTCCCCCAGCCTCACTTCCCTGATCTCGCCCTCTGCCACTTGGCTCAGATCGCATAGGACGCTCCTCATGCCTGTCTACCGCCTGATCTATTTCAACAATTTTAACTCTTTCGACCCTTGACGAGCCCCTTGGATTGCCCACATCCTAGCTCCTGGGATCGGCTAACTCCAGCTGCTGACCCTGACTTACCCCTCGGTCCGTAGATCCCCTACTCTTTCAACCTACTCCCACGGGTCTCAGGTACGGCGATTGCACTGGCCAAGGAGATGAGTGCACCAGAGATCCCTACGGCAGTGAGGTAAGGCAAAGCGTTAGCTACCCCGTGAGACACGGTAATACCATAACCACCCGCTAAAGAAGCCAGTAGAGTCCCCACGAGGCTGGACACGTTGAAGCAGAAACCGCTCCCCGTGTACCTATACCTAGTGGGGAAGACCTCCTGATACCACGCCCCGAGGATCGGAGTAGTGCCCAGGAATATGAGCGTCCCGAGTGCTTGGCCTGCCACTGCGTATGGGAAATGTCCGGTGTGCAGCAGGAGGAGGGCTGGATACACGCCGGCCCCAGCGATCACCGAGCCAATTATGAACATCCTTTTCCTCCCGATCAAGTCGGAGATGAACCCTGAGAGGATCGAGTATCCTGTAGCAACAACGTAACCCAGGGCTATGGCGTACAGGATCTCGGTGAAGGTCAATCCGCTGACCCTCATTAGGGCTATGGGATAGGGTCCGTTGCCAGCCAGGAGTGTTATGGCCAAGCCAGCGGTGTTGAGGAGGCAGAGAGGCATGAGAAGCCACCTCACCTCCTTAAACATTGCGGCTATGGGCACTCTCTCCACTTTACCCTTACTCTTGATGCCCTGGAAGAGAGGAGTCTCGGCTATGTAATACCTCAGGACGATCCCGACCACTATGGCCGCTCCCCCCGCTATGAATGGATACCTCCATCCGTTCACGGCCAAGGCGGAGGAGCCAACGAACTTCAGGGTGAGTAAGTAACCAATGGAGGAGAGCACTATGCCCGTGGGTAACGCAGAGGCTATTACGGAGTTCCAGAACCCCCTCCACCTGGACTCCCCAAGGAACTCAGTTATTAGGCTCTGAGCTCCACCATACTCCCCGCCTAAGGAGAGCCCGAAGACGAACCTCAAGAGTATGAGCAGGGCAGGGGCATATAGGCCTATAGCCGCATAGGTGGGGAGGAAGGCCACGCCGAACATGGAGATGCCAGCCAAGATCATGTTCACCACCAGTGACACTTTCCTCCCCATTTTGTCCCCGAAGTGGCCGAAGACTATGGAGCCTATGGGCCTAGCTATATACCCTATCACCACCGTACTGAGCGTCGAAATCACGAGCGCTATGGGGCCTGAGAGGAACTTGAAGTAGAGACCTGGCCATATTAGGGCTGCTGTGAAAGAGGCCAGGAAGAAATCGTACCAGTCTATTGCAGAGCCTATCCAAGCAGCTGAGGCCACAGATGCAATTCCCACTCTCGCTACTGGATCCTTTCCTTCGCCCTTTGATACTCGAGGATCCATATGTAGTGCTGAATTATCTAAATAAAAACTTTCTTCCGAATTATTCGTTTCACATTCTCTCACTACCTTTGTGTTGGGCGGAAACGGACGTAAGGAACTCCACGTAAACTTCCATTCCGCTTCTCCTGTGCCCTTGCCCTTCCAACCTCCCTCGATCGCAGAGAACCCACTCCATTCACGTGAAGGGGATATCCATGAGGAGGGTTATTAATTTTAGAAGTGATGACCTGACTGAGACCTCTAACCTTGTGGAGGATGTCCGTTAAAAGCGGCAATCCTCTCCAAGCCTGGAAACTCCCTGCAGCGGAACCCAGATAGGATTCCAACCGGATTCCCCTGGAACGAAAGGTTTATAGCTGGAGAGGTGATCTCGAGTTGGTGGACAATGGGTAAACCCGAGGAGTTAAGGGGGTTAACGATCGCGGACAGCGATAGCCACATTATAGAGAGACCCGAGGACTTCCAGGAATTCCTAGGATCCAAGTATAGGATCCCCATGATACTTCAGGACGTGGAATCAGGGACCAGATACTGGGTCCTGGATGGGAAACTCTATACTAGGCCCTACGGCTTCGCCGGTGGTCAGATAAGGGGGCTAATAGATCACGTCAATCACCCAAAGTGGGGTTCCTTGAACCCCAAGCTCAAAGCAAAGGACTTCTCGCTGAATGACGTTGAAGGGAGGCTCGCTGATCTAGATCAAATGGGAGTTGACTTACAGCTGATCAACCCGACCTCAGGCCTCATGATCTATAACTCCAGGAACGGGCAGTATGCAGTGGCCCTGGCTAAGGCCTATAACTCATACGTGGCCAACAGGCTAAAGGGTGAAAGTGTGAAGAGGATAATGGCCTCAGCCATAGTACCGTTACAGGACGTGGAGGAAGCGATCAGGGAAGTAGAGAGGGTCAAGGAGTTAGGGGTCTTCAAGGCCATTGCAGTCCCCACATTCGTTTCACAGGGTAACTTCTACGCCGATAAGCCCATATTCCACGAGGATTTCGTGCCCTTCTTCAAGAAGGCTGCGGAACTCGATTTACCCGTGGCGATCCACGTGATCCCAGCCGTGACGGACATGCCCTTCCAGTTCCTGTTCTACGATTGGCTCTACGTTAGGACCTTCGGCTTCGCTTTCGCTGCCATGATCGCCCTGACAGGGTTAATAGCCGAGGGGGTTTTCGAGAGAGTGCCCTCACTGAAGGTGATCTTCACCGAGGCCGGCTGCGGTTGGCTCCCCTACTGGAGCTGGTGGCTCGACGAGAACTTGGAGAAGGTGAACTCCATTAGGAAGAGCTATATGAATAGACTAGGAGTGGATCCCTACCCATACGTGAAGAAGGTGGCCTCGGAGTATATCTCAGCGGGTAATATATACACAACCCTTGAGACTGACGACGATCCAGATCTAGTGAAGCTCGTGATCAACAAACTGGGACTTGAGGATAACCTACTCTTCGCTACTGATTACCCACACATAGCCGATATAGCTTACTTCCCGGAGAACCTCTCGATCTTCCTGGAGAACGTAGCGAAGCCCGCGGGAATGACGGCGGCTCAAATCCAGAAAGCGCTGCAGGACAACAGCGCTAATCTCTTCAGGCTGAAGATTTGAGAATTAGGCCGAGAGAGGGTGGGGAAATCTCGAGCGATGTTTCGTCAAAAAATCCCTGAGTTGAGGATTGATCGGCTCTTGGCCCCTCCTCGTGAATCACCTCCTCTTTCCTCATAGGACTTAGCTGTTAGACATGTAACACCCTCATGCTCAGGCAGATAAGGGATCAATCCAAGCTCTCTGAACTACAAATAACTGATAACCCGTTCCTCAAGGCAGTTGAGAGGAAAACCTTTAGCTCGAGGGACTCAAAACTCCTCTATGAACGGTAGTAGGATATTAAAATGGACTACTCCTCAAGTTGTTCGGCCGGCTAAAGTGGGATAGGAGTTGAGGACGGGTGCAATGGGACTCGCTGGTAGCGGAGACGATCCAACCATGAAATCATCCTGCGGACTTCCTAATGCGAAGCGGAGGTACCGTGATCCCCAGATGAAATGCTAGGTCCTCGAAGAAGGTCCTCCCTGGGCCTTAACTCTACCCGAACTCACCACCGAGTTCTTAAGTTATGCCCGATCGGCAGTACTTCCGACTCGAGCGGAGGAATTCCCCAGCGACTCGCTTTTGAACTTCTCGTTTAGGGCTCACTCTCCCGTTGAAAAGGTGTTCGAGCTAGGGATCCTCCCAAACCTGGACCCGATCAAGGGGGACTAGAGGTAAGGGCTTTCCGCTACCCCTACCTGACCCTCATCCTGACCTAGGCCTTCGCCTGATCGCAAATCTTAAAAAGAGGGAAGAACTATCCTATTTATGAGCGATAAATTCACAGAAGCTGTAAATTTCATTCTATCCAACCTCGGTTACGAGAGGGAGGGGAACACGCTGAGGCTTAAGCGCTTCGAGAGGCTCAAGGGTCTAATACGCGAGGGTTTGGTCCTGGAGCTATCCAGGAGGCTCACCAGCGGCTGGCACGTCAGGCCTCACGGTCCAGTCTACATAGTTAGGCAATCCACCTACCTGGACTCCAGGAGGAGGTATAGGGACAGGGAGGTGCCGGAGGGGACGGGCTTCGCCACTATGAGGCTTGAACTCTGCGATCATTCAGGAACCCACTTGGACGCGTTGAACCATGTCTCTGACATGGGCAAGGTCTTCCCAGGGGTGAGTATAGGGGAGGTGAGGGAGGATATAGACGGTTTTAAGCCCATGGACATCACGGTATTACCCCCTCTAATAACTAGGGGGGTCCTATTTCACGTCCCAAAAAAGGAGGTGGAGGAGGTCACGGTGGAGGACCTGAGGAGATCCCTGGGAGGGGAGAGAGTGGAGAGGGGGGACGCTGCGCTGATTTACACGGGGTGGAACGAATACGCTGAGGAGGAGCCAGGTCTGGGCCTAGAGGGGGCCAAGTGGTTGGCAGATCTGGGGGTGGCAGTGATTGGGAACGACTCGCCGAGGAGCGAGTTCATCTCTAGGAAGTCCAAGGACTTCTTCCCGGTGCACAGGTTCCTCATAGCCCAAAGGGGGATCCCACTCATCGACAACATGTATCTAGAGGAGTTGGACAGGGTCCTCCTGAAGGAAGGTAGGAGGGACTTCCTCTTGATAGTCTTACCGCTTAGGATCGAGGGAGCCACAGCATCCCCTGTGAACCCCGTGGCGATGCTGTAGGGAGAACTCCTGGTCAGCGAAGAGGGAAGACTGTGGTTCGATTCACAAGGTGCTTCGAACACTGGGATCGCGGGTAAGGATGATCGGCCGAAAACATCAACTATTTAAAATCGGCTAATTAACATACTCGTATGGCGAGTAGGGGGAGGTCAATCCATATGTCCTAGTGAGGGTCACTGGAGTTCACGGCTCCTGCTGGACCAACAACCTCCCTTACCCAACCCAAATGTTTCATTACAAAGCCATGGGGGAACTCCTGAGGATGAGCATCCTAGTCCCCAAGAGGACTAGACGGGACTTCCTGGAGGTATTGAGGAAGTACTATAGGGTCTTCCACGTGAATTCCGTCCAGGACATGGGGGATGGAAGAGTCATGGTCACGGTGGTGAAGAACTTCAGGGACTTCTCCGTGATCAGGGTCATAGAGGAGTTAGGGGCATATTCAGGGCGAACCTAGCAGACTCTGGACTGGAGACTTGGGAGTTCGCCGTAACGAGGAATAGACAGGGGGAGGCACTCCTCAGGCTCAAGGAGCTACTGTCAATGAAGGATTTTCAGGTCATGGAATTCAGGCTCTTCAAAGAGCCCAAGTTCACTGAGAGTGAGTTGAAGGTGCTCAGGAAGGCCCTAGAACTCGGTTACTTCGATTACCCAAGACGGGCAAACAGCGCTGAGGTGAGCGAAGCCCTAGGCATAGACAGGTCGACCTTCATCTACCATGTGAGGTCGATCCAGAGGAAATTGGCCTCCTACATAAGGGATCGGTCCGACATCAAAGCCTCCTAGGGTTCCTCCAACTTTGAGGCTAGGGGGTAGAGCGTTAGGAACGAAATTCTCGTCGTTCAAGTCTCCTCTACTGTCCCGTTAATAAGTGACCCTACGTTCTCGATCTCCACCTTCACCACGTCCCCCTTCCTGAGGTACTTGCCCGTGGAAAGGCCTACCCCAGAGGGAGTTCCAGTGGATATGACGTCCCCGGGGCGGAGCGTTATGCCGTTACTTATGTACTCCAAGATCTCTGGGATCTTGAAGATCATGTTCCTGGTGTTATCGTTCTGCCTGAGCTCTTCGTTGACCCAAGTCTTCAGACTGAGGCCGTGGGGATCTGGGATCTCGTCCCTGGTGACTATCCAGGGTCCAAAAGGGGCAGAGCCGTCCAAGTTCTTGGCGTGGATCAAATTGGGCCCCAGTTCCTTCGAGAGTGAATGGGCCCTCCTGTCCCTGAAGCTCACATCGTTCATGATTGAGTAACCGAAGACGTAGTCGTAGGCCTCGGTTGACCTTATATACTTCCCCGTCCTGCCCAAGATCACCGCGAGTTCTCCCTCGTAGTCCACCTCCCTCGAGGACTTGGGTAAGAGGATGGGCCATCCGTGACCGATCAGGTTGGAGGGTAGTTTGAGGAACAGAAAGGGGTCCTTGGGGGTTCCCCTACTCGCTTCCTTTGCGTGGGTCTCGTAATTGAGGAACATGCAGAAGATCTTCTCTGGGCGTAGGACCGCAGGATAGTAAACCACCTCGCTGGGGTCTAGGAGGTGGATTCCCTTGGTTTTGAGGGCGAGTCTCCTCAGGAGGGCCAGCGCCTCCTCTCCCCCTCTTATTAGGCTATCCGTGGAGTGGAACCAGGAGGGAGGTTCGGATGAGAAGACCTCCCTGAACTCCTGCTGGACGTCCAAGATCTTCCCTTCGTGGACTAGACCTAACCTGGACTCCCTTCCCCCCCTTATGGAAAAGTTGAGTAACTTCATGGAGATCAAGTTACATGGAAGTCCGCAGTTAATAAACTTTCGAGGCTCGATGAAGGGATCAGGGTTAACTCCAATGGCTGGGACCTGGAACTCTTAAGTGGGGAATCGCTTGAGCCCCTTGGGAAAGTTCCTTAGTGGCGCAGCTGATGGTTACCTCTTGTTCATCCCACAGGCGAACTTCGGAAGGAGGGGTAGATCCTCAAGGAAACTTCAGCCTGAAGTGACGAATGCTTAGTGATCCATGAGGTTTCAAGGACTCGAGCTGAATGGGGACATTCTGAAGCCAGCTGCCCGTCATGCGTAAGCTTCCTTATCCCCTTGAGGGAAAAACTATTAATCTGGGAAATTCCAGGGGGAAATATGGATGAACTAGGTTTCGGTGTCTTCGTTCACCCTATGATCCCCGAGGGTAGGCGTGCCGACCAGAGATTTTACGAGGAGGTATTGGACTTGGTGAGAGAGGCTGAGAAACTGGGTTACCAGAATTTCTTCTTCGCTGAGCACCACTTCACCAGGTTGGGTGGAAATCCCTCTCAGGGGGCCATGATCGGAGCCGCGTGTAGGGTGACCTCCAGGATCAGGATAGGCGCACTTGCCTACGTGATCCCCATAAGGAATCCTCTTCACCTAGCGGAGGAGATAGCGTTGTTGGACAACCTATGCGCAGGTAGATTGGATGTGGGCTTCACTTCGGGTATAAGCGAGTTCGAGCTTAGAGAACTAGGAGTAGAGCCCAAGTGGGCCAAGGAGGCCAGCAGGGAGGCCACAAACGCTGTCTTGGAGTTCCTCGGGTCAGGGGGAAGGATTTTCAATTTCGAGGGCGAGAGATTCAAGTATAGGGAAGTGGAGAGTGTGATCCAGTTCGTCCAGAGACCCTACCCTCCCGTGTGGATTCCAACCAGGACCGTTCCCACCTCGATCTGGGCAGCTCAGAATGGGCTCAACATCGTGACAGGGTTGGACAGGGACGAGGTGATGAGGGAGAGAATAGAGGCATACAAGCAGAACTATTCCGGGCCTGGATCACCTAAACTCGCGATACAGAGGAACGCGTTGATCAGCGGGAGTGAGGAGAGGTTGGAGAGACTTCTTCCCCAAGCTCTCAGGCAGTATAGTGCTTCCTTCCTGGACCTACCCATGAAGAAGGGGATCGGGAAGCCCAAGATTGGAGCAGAGGTGAGGGACTCCAAGTCCTTTGAGGCGGTGGATTTCGCCAGGTACTCAGACCCTGAATATGTGTTGGGGAACAACCTGATGTGGATCGGGAAGCCGGAGGAAGTGGTGAAGATGGCCTCCAGGTCCCTCCAGGTGACAGGTGCCAACTACGTGATTGTAGAAGTGGACTGGCCCAGCCTGGATCACCAGGACTTAGTGGATACACTCTCCCTGTTCTCCCTCGAGGTGATCCCTGCCCTCATGAGGAAGTGAGGCCGAAACCAGCTAGCGCCTCCACAGGAAGTAGATCTCCCTTTTTAGACGACGTAGATCTGGCCACCTATCACAGTCTCGTTGATCGGAGTCACCTTCTTCAGCTTTATCTTCAATTCGCCCTGGATCTTCTTGAGCACGTATTCCAAATCCCCAGCTAGGGTCTCCTGCATTCTAGGCCCGTATAGTTCATGGGGTTGAGCTCTGAAGAGGTAGAGGAGGAACTTACACGTAACCCTGAACTCATGGTTATTCGCGATCCTGATCATCACGTTCGACAGGATCCTGGCTGTCCTGGCGTGTGGTTCGTAGGTGTAGGCCATCCCGGTGAGAATCCTCCTCACGTAGACTTCCAGTCTCCTCCTGTCCAAGTAGAGTATGTTCAGCTCGTCCTCAGGGTTCTCAACCAGGCTATTCTCAGACGCCCACCTCTGTATCCAATAGAGGCCGTCGTCGGAGAATAGCTTCAGCCACTCCTCATACTTCCTCTCGTCCAATAGCCTCGCCTCCCGGTAGAGGAAGTCCTCGATCTCACTCCTCAAGTTAGTGGTGATGTCTATCAAACTACTTCACTCCTCCCGAGACGTAATGGGCCCACCACCTGTAGAACCCCCTCACGAAGGTGTCGTCCAAAACGTTGCTCACACCCTCGAACCTTATGCCCCCCTCCTCCAATTCCCCAAGCCTGCCCACCTCCCTATGCCTGCCCTTGGTCAAGTTCATCCAAGGGCCTGGAGAAGCACCGGAGGCATTGATGCAGCTCATTACCTCATTATCGTCGGCCGATCCCATCCCAACGGGGCCGCTGAACTCTTCGTAAGCCCTGAGTATGATCCTCTTTCGCTCAAGGGGTAGGTCCTTCGGTAAGAAGACGTATGTCTGCATGTCTGTCAGGTCAGGCCTGATCGGGGTGACCAACCTCACAGTGGGGGCCGACTCGTCGTAGTCCAGGAGGATCAAGTTGGGCAGTATGGAGACATGCATGGTGCACCTCCACCTGAACTCCCCCTTCGCTTTCCCGAGAGCCCTCACTAGCTCCCCCTCACTGATCACCATGGGTAGCTGGGTCCTCATATCCTTCTTGTCCAAGGTGAAGAAGAAGTGTCCTCCCCTGAGGTACCCCGCAGCGTTGTAGGCTGAGGAGTTCTTGGCTGCTGCGACCGTGGTGGCGGGGGACCTGTTGTTGATGTAATTAGCCAACATCGCCACACTGGCGTGGAGCACGGGGAAGTGATACGTATCTATGGTGTTCTCCATCACCAGCTTCCAGTTCCCCGGATAAGCGTAACGCACAGGCCCCCTCACTTCGATCCCCCCAGGGGATGTATCCACGATGTAGTCTATGAACGTCTTTGCTTCCCCCAAGTGTTCCTCCAGCCCGTTGATGGGGTCCACGCTTGCGAAAATGAAGCCCTTGTAAACTCCTACTTTCACCTCCTCGAGGTTGAGCCTTGACACGTCGTAGTCCTGAGGGAAACCCTCCCTGTCCGGGATCCCTACCACTTCTCCCTGATTATTGAAGGTCCACCCATGGTAAATACACCTGAAGAACTTGGATCTCCCCCTACCGACCCTGCACAATACATTCCCTCTGTGAGTGCACCTATTCACGAAGCCCCTCACCCTCCTATCCTCACCCATGGTTATGAGGACCTGATATTTCCCCACCCTTGCCACCTTGAAATCGTTGGGCTCGCTGAGCTCACTCTCGTGGCCCACGTAAACCCAAAGTCTATGGAATATCCTGTCCATCTCGAGATCGAAGACGTCCTCCCTGGTGTAAACCGCTGGGTTCACGTAGAAGTTGTTCCCGTCGTCCCTGATCAGATCCTCTAGCCCAATCATGTATCTCACTATCTTATCTCTTGAAAATCTAATAAACTTTTCTTGACACAGCAGTTATGGGACTTTAACGTAACTTAAAGATTTTCATCAGCCCCGGCGGTCCACCTAAATGACGTTCAACGAACCTGAGGAACGCCTCCACGCTCCTCAGGTTCAGCTCCCCCACCAGCTCCCTGACGACGTTATTGATGGTGAAGATCGTGAGGTAGCCCTTAAGCTTCTCCCCCCAGAACGGTAGACCCA
>Ga0081474_118005_pt1 | contig 25020 bp, 29 predicted proteins | sample OneHunmetagenome_2_FD_70978 | JGI IMG/M metagenome (GOLD analysis project Ga0081474, IMG submission 70978) | Ferrous microbial mat communities from One Hundred Spring Plain, Yellowstone National Park, USA v2 (version 2) | ecosystem: Environmental > Aquatic > Non-marine Saline and Alkaline >... | reverse complement strand
CTAAGCCATATTGCTTTTTTACCGGCTACTTTCTCTTTCATATTTTCGTAAGCTTTTTTAGAGTGGGGTGATATGATAACCAAGTCTACATCATCTGGTATATTTTCTGGTTTTACGATAGGTTTTCCCATGAGCTCAACATCTTTTGGATTATCATCTACAAAGCAACAAACTTTATCGGATAGCAAATCATCGTAAGTAGCATATAGTAGATATCCAAGTATACCAGCTCCATATATGGCTATCTTTTTGTATGTGGAAACTATATTTTTTAAGTTTGTCTCCGCTTTGTCTGAAGTGATAGAATTAAATATATTGAAATTTTCACTTATAATATGAACTTTCTCAAATGTTTTTATTATAGGTGTTTCTATGTAGTCCTCCAGTGCATCTACATCAATTTCTTTCAAATCCTCTACTCTTGGATGATATTTGTGTACATCATCGTTGATTATATCAGATGTACCGTGAGCACCATTAAAAAATCCGAGATGAACAGCGAGTGAAATTTTGGGTATTATAGAGTAAGCATTGTTTAGCCACATTTTAGTTGAGATGTTATAATCTATACTATATCCAATTAGATAATCTTTTTGTGGGCTCATATAGGCTTTATAAAACTTTTTAATCTTGTTATTTTCTAAGTATTCTTCAAAGAATTTTACATCTTCTCTATGGTTAGTATTTATGTTTAACCACTTTTTTCCCCAGGATGCGTATGCCCAACCAGCTCCCATATCATCAGTCTTTACATAATCGTAAGGTATGTCCACTATATTGTAGGCACAAACAAACCACACATCGTTATGGTTTTTAAACTTATTTAACATCTTTTCTAAAAAATAGAATCCAGACAGACTTACATATACATCTTCTAGTACTATTATGCCTTGTTCTTCATTTTTATAAAACCATCTTAATGTACCCTTCATCCATTCGTCAAGCCCTACATTTTTTTCACTAAAGCGTGTCTTAACCTCACAATCCCAGTCTATGTTAGATAGTACATATTCCCTAACTTTCGATATTCTTTCTTTTTCCCCTTCTACATACTCTCTTGGTCCATCTTGAGCTATGTAAAGCTTCTTGGGTTTTACTTTTTTTATTTGCTTAAACACAACGCCTGCTAACTCAGGTCTATTAAATGGCACATATAAAACTGGTGTTTCTAAGCCTTTGCCATACTTTTTTATAGCTTCTTCTTCGTCCAAAAACCTTATCATATTTTTATTATATCATAACAAAGATTTGTATAAATAAAACTTACCTATTTAGAGTAGAATTCATAAACTTTACTTGTTGTATAATCAATCTCTTCATCTTTTATGCCATAAAATAATGGTAGTCTTATCAGCCTTTCACTTTCTTTTGTTGTAAATTTATCGATACCATGAAATCTGCCGTACTTTTGACCTGCTGGGGATGAGTGTAGCGGTACATAATGAAAAACTGCAAATATTCCATTTTCTTTTAAAAATGCCAATAACTTAGTTCGTTCTTCAAGGTTTTTTGCTTTTATATAAAACATATGTGCATTGTGAGTGCAATGCTCTGGTATGGTTGGTAAATCTATAGTGCCATTTTCTTGTAGAGCCAATAGCCCATTGTAATATTTATTCCACACCCTTAATCTAAATTCATTTATTTCTTCCGCTATTTCAAGCTGTCCCCATAAATATGCAGCGCTAACGTCGTTCATCAAATAGCTACTTCCTATATCCACCCATGTGTATTTGTCAACTATACCTCTAAAAAATTGACTTCTATTTGTACCTTTTTCTCTTATTATCTCTGCTCTTTCTACAAAACTTTCGTCGTTTATAATCAAAAGCCCTCCTTCGCCAGCGCTTGTGTAATTTTTTGTTTCATGAAAAGAATACGCCCCTAAATGTCCGATGGTCCCTAGCGGTTTTCCTTTGTATGTGGCCATCATTCCTTGTGCTGCATCTTCTATAACGTAGAGGTTATACTTATTGGCTATTTTCATTATTTTATCCATTTCGCAGCAGACACCAGCATAGTGAACAACGCATATAGCTTTTGTCTTCTCTGTGATAGCATCTTCAATAATATTTTCGTCTATATTCATAGTATCTGGTCTTATGTCTACAAAAACTGCTTTAGCCCCTCTTAAGACAAAAGCGTTAGCTGTCGATACAAATGTATACGATGGCACAATCACTTCATCGCCCGGTTTTATACCTATCAACATTGCTGCCATTTCCAAAGCATGAGTGCATGACGGAGTAAGTAAAGCTCTTTTGCATTTTAATCTATTTTCAAACCACTCTTCACATTTTTTGGTATATGGTCCATTGCCAGATATGTGTAAACTTCTCATGGCATCAACCACATACTTATCTTCATTTCCAGTGTAACAAGGCTTGTTAAAGGGAATTTTGTATTTATTCATTACTCTCAATATACTCTTGAAACTGTTTCAATAAATCTTTGCTTCTATCTTTAATTTTTCTAGCAGGAACACCTACATAAATACTCCATGGTTCTGTAGATTTGTTAACCAGACTCATAGCTCCTACTGCTGTACCTTCTTCTATAATGACTCCCGGAAATATAACAGAACGTGTACCTATAATTGAAAATCTTTTGGCAATAACTCGAGCTTTCATTGTTTTATACCTATACTTAATTGGAATAGTAGAATTTGTCAATGTTTCTCCGCTATAATCATCAGAACGTGTAAAGACAATTACTCCATATGCTAGTGTAGTAAAATCCTCTAGTATTATTCCCTCATCACCTCCAGCAAGAAGACAAAAGGGTGTTACATGGACATTTCTTCCTATCTTTATTTTTCCAGATAATATACAAAAATCATCAATTCTCGAATTATCTCCAATTTCAATAAGTTCTGGATTATATATAGAAGCTTTTGAACTTATCTTTACATTACTACCAATTTTTTTCAATCCTAATTCTTTTAATTCATTTTCTGTCAAGTAAGCCATGTTAATCTCCTTCGGATATACTTTTTAAGGTTTTCGATTGTATACTTGTTAGCCATCATAGCAGATGTTCTATAGACTAATGAACAATAGAGTCTTACAAAGTTATATTTTCCTATGTTCAAGTGAGCCATTTTTATTCCCCAAAATTTATTCACAAAGATGATCATTTGGATTAAAGTTTTCATTTACAAAGGTTATAAATGGTGGAGTAAACTTATCTAAAATAGTTATATGTAAAACTTTCATAGCTTAAACCCCTTAATAAAATATTAAAGCTCAATATACTTGAATTCATACTAACAGACGCTGTAGTGCAATACTTTTCTATAGCCTCTTTTTCATCTATAAACTTTATCATAGATTAGATTATACCATCAAACGCCCAAAAATGCTTTAAAATACTCAATGGTTTTGACAAGCCCCTCTTGTAGTGGGACTTTTGGTTCCCAGTTTAATCGGCTTTTAGCAAGAGTAATATCTGGCTGACGTTGTTTTGGATCATCTTGGGGAAGAGGTTTGAAGACTATTTTTGATTTGCTTTTAGTGAGCTTTAATATCATTTCTGCAAGTTCTAATATCGTAAATTCTTCTGGGTTTCCAAGGTTTACTGGACCTGTGAAGCCTTTTGGACTATTCATCATTTTGATGATGCCATCTACCATATCATCTATATAGCAAAAGCTTCTTGTTTGAGAACCATCTCCGTATACTGTGATGTCCTCACCTTTTAGAGCTTGCACTATAAAGTTTGATACAACTCTACCATCATTAGGTAACATACGAGGACCGTAGGTATTAAATATCCTAACCACTTTTATATCAAGATTGTGTTGCCTATGATAATCAAAAAACAACGTCTCAGCACATCTTTTACCCTCATCATAACAAGCCCTTGGACCAATTGGATTTACATTGCCCCAATAATCTTCTTTTTGAGGATGCACCGTTGGATCTCCATAAACCTCTGAGGTAGAGGCTTGCAGTATTCTTATCTTTAGTCTCTTTGCAAGTCCAAGCATATTTATAGCACCCATAACAGAGGTTTTGGTGGTCTGCACTGGGTCAAACTGATAATGAATAGGACTAGCAGGACAGGCTAAGTTGTAGATTTCATCCACTTCCACATAAAGAGGAAACGTTATATCATGTCTTAGCACCTCAAAGTAAGGATTTCCAAGAAGATGTTTTATATTTTCCTTAGAACCCGTGAAAAAATTATCTACACATATAACTTCGTTGCCTTCCTCAAGAAGCCTCTCACAAAGATGAGACCCTATAAAACCAGCACCGCCTGTTACCAAAATTCTTTTTCTCATGTTATTTTCCTAAAAGCCAAAAACTTTAGAAGATTTTTATATAGTATCATAGCTTTTATTATAGCAAAAAATATGTATAAGTTCACTACATCGCGAACACATACCTACAAAAAAATTATAACACATTATCATAGGACCACCTCGGAATTCTTTATACCATTACCATAAGCTACTTCAGCAGGTGTTCTATAGCCTAACGAACAATGAGGTCTTACAAAGTTGTATTTTTCTATGTACTTCTCCAACACTCTAGTGTGCCAAGGGCATTTCTTACATCGTGTAGTGTGCTGTAAGCATTTCTTACACTACCAGTGCCTGTTTTTTAATAAACCCACGAAGTGAAATGCGATTTCATCACTCTGCCTGTTCTTTTATCAACCCGCGAGGTAAAATTCGGTTCAACCGCTCTGCTGAGATTCTTGAAATAAATATCCTTGTCCAGAGAGATATTTTAAAGAACAATAAGTGGAGTAAGCCAGTTCCTGCATTAAAAGGGTCCTCATATGAAGTTTTACAGATGTTCAGCAGGATATTTTTTTATGAGACACAAAAAGTTATTGACAAGTCTCATATTTGTCAACTGTCGTTAGCCTCCAGTGTATTTTGTGTATTTTATATAGAAAATAAGCACTACATTTAGTTTTTGCAATGACATAAGTTAGATTTGTTTATTACTATTTTGCATTTATATAGATGGTGTTTGCCAGCTTGTCCTTGTGTATCATGAGTTTTGGCGATATTATAGTGTTTAATAAATCATACAAGTCATACAAGTCGTCAAATAACCAAGATTTTATTATTATCAATGATAATAATTATCAAATTTTCAGCTTTTTTATGATTTTTGTCAGTAAAATGATAAATTTTCTAAAATTTTTTGCCTTTTTAAATACTGTTATTTTTATATCACATCTTTAAAAAACTAAGTATTATCAATAACTTATACAACATATCATTGTTTGAATTTATGAGTGGTTTTTACTTGACAAAACGCACTTTTTATGTAATAAAATCACATACCACGTTCATTTTTTGTATGGGGTATATTTCAGCCTATTTTTTTGAATCGCATGTCATACTTGTCATACTCATCATACTTGTCATACAATATAAGTCATAAAAGTTATACCTATTGTTGACGATACAAACGCTTTCTGTTATATTATCCTTATGTATGGAAGACAAAACATGCTGAAAAGATTAAGAAACCAAATGGATTGTAGGAGCCAACAAGATAGTGACACCATCAATGATAGTCAATCCCTTCTCATTCATTCATTGATGGATAGAGTGCTCAAACAAGGGGATACCATAGCATAGATGTCCGCCACACTTGTGGGCATCAAAAACAGTCTTGACGCATTCAAGTCTGTTATCCAGAAAGTAGAGACAAACACATCGTTGAGTATTCCAAATTTGTTGACGCCCATTAAGAACCAAGTAGATCAGATACCAGTCTTGAAAAGAGACATACTTGAACTGCAAAACAAGTTAGAAATACTCCAAACAAGCTTGGAACAGTTTAAGATAGAGCAGTATGAGAGGATGACCAACGGTAGAGGGAAATCTACTTGTAAATCGTGGCAGACTTGTTTGTTCTTTAGCTCTAAAATACACTGATGCCGCTCTAGTGTGCATAGCATTTCTTACATTGTATGTGCCTGTTCTTTTATCAACCCACCATAAGTATGCCACACCATAAGTAAAATGCGATACCATCGCTCTAGTGTGTTTTAGCATTTCTTACATCGTGAATGCCTGTTTTTTCATCTTGCCTCGAAGTAAAATGCGATGTTATCGCTCTATTGCTATCTTTTCTTTGCTACAAGTGGGATTGTTGTTTCTTATACGTATTATATCAAGTTCATATTTCTTTCTTACAGTTGGAGCTCTTTTTCTCAAAGGAGTTTTAGGTCTGTCTAAAAGTCCTTTCAATCCATCCTTTTGATATCTCTTTAGCCATTTGTAGAATGTGGTTCTGGATATTCCAAAATATCTGCATGTTTTAGTAACATCTTTCACTTCCTCATAGTACTCTATCCACTTTAGTCTTAGCTTAGCTTCTTTTGTAAGCTTTACATCATTGACATATCGAAGTTTATCAACTAAACTTTTCGGATAGAGGTTGAATAATGTGGTTTGGGTACCTATCTTTCCCTTCATGGTGCCCACCACACTTACCTCCTTGTAAAATTTTAAGGAATATTTTAACAAGGTAAGTGTTCGCAGTCTATCTGAACTTATACATTCTTATAGAAAAGGTTCTTAACTCGGTATTTTGAATTAAAGATTGTTTGTTATTATTTTTCATCCCGCTTTCTCAATGTAGTTATAGGTATACCTGTAAGCTTAGAAAATTTTCTTATCTTATACATACAAATATAGTATAAAATCTAATTTTTTCAAGCATAAAAGAGTAGAAAAAGAAGGAAAGTTCTAACAGTTAGTTAGCCTAAGCTGAGTGTAAGAAGGCTTTTGGGAACTTTCTTTTATGATGGCTTTTCTTATATAATCTGGAGATAAACTATAACCTAAGTATTTTTTTGCTACTATAAAGTGTTTTGCCTTTTTAATAGATATTCCAAGCTTTATAAGGTCCATATATTCTAAGGTTTTAAATGCTCTTGCTTGTATTATTTTCATGGCGTTTTTTCTACCGATGCCAGGTACTCTTATGAGCTCTTCGTAGGAGGCTTTGTTTACATCTATTGGATATAGATGTATATTTTTAATGGCATAGGCGGTTTTTGGGTCTAGCTCTAAGTCTAGGTTTGAATCTTTTTCAACAATCTCTTCATACTTAAAATCGTAAAATCTAATAAGCCAATCAGCCTGGTAAAGTCTATGCTCTCTTAAAAGAGGTGTTTTATCCACTTTTATATGTTTTGTGTTTGGAACTGGTATATAGGCTGAGTAATACATTCTTTTTAGTATTTTCTTTTCATAAAAATAAGAGGCAAGTCTTAAAATCTGATAATCTGGCTCGTTGGTAGCCCCCACTATAAGCTGTGTTGAGGCACTTGCTACTGGCTTTTCGCTGCTCTCTCTTAGATTTTTTACAAACATCAGCGGTTTTAAGACATTGTCTTTGTTCTTTTCCGGTGCTAAAAGCTTTAAACTTTGCTCAGTAGGAAGCTCTATATTTGAGCTAACTCTATCTGCTAGTATAGAAGCTTCTTCTATTAGCTCTTTGGAAGCCCCTGGTATAAGTTTTAGGTGTATATATCCGTTAAATTTATATTCTTCTCTTAAAATTTTTACGGTTTTTAACATTAGTTCCATTGTATGATCTGGGGATTTTGCTATACCAGAGCTTAAAAATAAACCTTCTATGTAGTTTCTTTTGTAAAAGTTTATAGTGATATCAGCAAGCTCTCTTGGTGTAAAAGAAGCTCTTTTTATATTGTTGGACGCTCTATTTATACAATATTCGCAGTCAAATATACATACGTTTGTAAAAAGCACTTTAAGAAGCGAGACGCATCTGCCATCGGATGTAAACGTATGGCAAACCCCTGGTGCATAGGAGTTTCCTATACCACCTTCTATAGTTTCTCTTTTACCTCCAGAGCTGGCACAAGATACGTCGTATTTAGCACCATCAGCTAATATTCTGAGCTTTTGTTCAACATCCATACTTTATAAATATAATGCGTTTTTAAGCTTTTAGAATGATAAAGTTTTTATTTTGCTATTTTAACCAAAAATTCTGGTATTTCATCTTTTTTAAGCACAAAATCTACACAACCGGTTTTTATGGCATTTTCTGGCATAGCCCACAATATAGCAGATTTTGGATCTTCGGCTACCGTAATACCGCCATTTTTCTTAACATCTACTATACCCTTAGACCCGTCGTCGCCCATGCCGGTCATTACTATACCGCAGGTGTTTTCCTTAAAAACCTTGGCACAAGAAGACAAAAGCAAGTTGGCAGATGGTATATATATTATGGAATCATCTTTTACGTAGTTTACTATAGGCATATTCTCGCTTCCAGTAATTACCATATTTATCCTACCCCTTGATATATATACAGTACCTGGTTTTAATACTTCATTTTCTTCTGCTTCTTTGACGTTTAGTTTACACTTTGAATTTAGATGCTCTGCAAAGCTTTTTGTAAAGGTATCTGGCATATGTATAGCAATAACTATAGGATAAGGATAATCAGTTGGGAGCTTTGGAAGTATTTCCCCAAGGGTTTGTGGACCACCGGTAGATATACCTATGGCTATTACACCTTTGCTTCCCAATTTTCTTATAGGTGGACTTGGTAGCTGGGGCGGCGGTGTTTCTACCTTTTCTTCTTTTAGAGCTTTTAATTTATCTGCTATACTTCTTTTCTTCAGAAGGGCGTTCTCAACCTTTTTGAGAAGCTCATCTTTTACCTTATAAAAATCTGCATAGTTTTTTGGTTTTGCTATAAAATCAAAAGCCCCAAGCTCTAAAGCTTTTATAGTTTCTTTAGCTCCTTGGGTAGTGTAAGCGCTGACCATTATAACCTGCGTTGATATGTTTTGCTGTTTTATCTTCTCAAGGGTTTCCAAACCGTTCATTTTTGGCATCTCTACATCTAACGTCACAAGGTCTATGTTTTGCTTTTTTAAGATATCTAAAGCTTCTAATCCGTTAGAAGCTTCATAGACATTTTCTACCAAGTTTGAAGACTCCAACATCTTCCTTATCGCCGCCCTTACGAAAAAAGAATCGTCTACTACAAGTACATTTGCCATATCAATCACCTCAAAAGATAAGTTAAATAAACTAATCCAATAATTATTCTATAATATCCAAAAATTTTAAGATTGTTGAAAGATATGAAATTTAAGAAAGTTTTTACAGAAACAATTGCAAAAATAAGAGCTGTTATAAAGCTAATACCCATTGGTAATATATCTTGGTTATGAATTTGACTATGGTCTTTAAGAAGTGAATATAAACCAGCGCTAAGTATTGTTGGTATTGCTATTAGAAAAGAAAAATCAGCGGCAGTTTTTCTCTCAAAGCCTATAAGCATAGCACCTATGATAGTAGCACCAGAACGAGAAACTCCAGGTATCAAGGCAAGAGATTGAATAGAGCCTACACTTATTGCGTCTTTTATGGTAACATCTTTTAAACTTGTTATTTTTGGCTTTTTGGATAAAGATTCTATTATTATGATAATAACACCACCAATAAATACCATACTTGCGGTAATGAGTGGATTACCAAGAAGATAGTGTTTGATTGGTTTGTAAAATAAAAACCCTATCGCACCTGTTGGCACGAATCCAGCTATTATTTTAAGCCATATTTCTTTATCTACTATAAGCCTTTTTGAATAAAGTATTATTACTGCTATTACCGCTCCTATTTGCATGAATATTTCATATATTTTAAAGGCAGGGTTTTCTGTATTTATACCAAGAAGCTTTCCCACCAGTGTTAAGTGCCCTGCTGCCGATACTGGTAAAAATTCCAAAGCCCCTTCTACTATACCAAGTATAATAGCGTGTATGATTGTCAAGGTTTTGCTCCTTTGCCGTTTGGTATAAATATAGATTGCACTCTTTTGCCAGTTACTATAGCTTTATCCAATTTTCTATAATATATAACTTTATCTCCTTGTACTACATCGCCTTTGCTTTCCAAGTAAGCATTACCAGTTACTATAATCTCATCTTGGGGAGCGTCGTATTCTATAACATTGCCTTTTATAAGCTTGTTAGGTTCAGTATAAACAGGATTTCCTGTGGCTATTATTTTTTCTATTTTTTTGTTTTTGTCTAAAAATATCTTTAGCTCTTGACAAGTTAGTTTTCCGTTGCCCCTTGTAGCTACTACGTTGCCGGTATATGTGATTACATTGTTGTTATAATCCATTTTGTTTGCTTCTATATATATAGGTTTGTTGTTGTTTTGGGCGTTTTGAGCTTTTACGCTTTGCACTGGTTTTTCTACTTTACTAAAAGCTAAAAACGACAACATAAAACTTAATATCATAAAAACTGCTTTTTTATTTGCTTTATTTTTCATAGCTTTTAATATTATAAACTACAATATGAAGAGATGGCTTTAAATTTATATCAAAAGATTTACCGTAGGAGATAAATTTATCTTCTGAAATTATTATATCATCGTTGGCCCAAAAGTGTGAATTTTTCAAGTCTATGTTTGTATATTGGGTATATATCTTTTCTTGGGTAGTTTTATCAGATTTTGAAAATACTACATCTTTTTTTAAATATCCAACGCCAGAGGCTTTGTTTATAACACCCTCTTTTGCCGTAATTGTATAAGGATAGTCTGTAGCTTTTATGTTTTTTAGCGTTATATTTTGTCCTTTTATTATCAATATATCGCCCTCAACATTCCATTGATCGTGGTCATTTGAGTATATGTGAATGTCTATTTTTTTTAACACCTGTGGAGAATTTATAAAATGGTTGTTTGTATGTTCTTTTTCGTATATAAAAAAAGCTCCTATGCTTAAAAATAAAACAACAATTAAAGATATTATAATTTGCACAAAATAATTATATCAGAGGTTACTCTGTAAATATTTGACCTTCTATAGGTTGAACGTCTATACCTTTTTCTTGCATAAACTTCATAGCTTTTTCTATTTCTTCTATATCTCCATCTATTTCTATATTTAGTATAGCGCTATCTTGGGTGACCTTTGCCATCTTTATGTTTACTATGATGTTAAAGTTCTTACATATGTTGCATATAATAGGTTCTTTAGCTACGCTTTCTGGATATATAAGTCTTAACCTTACAAAGTTCATACGGATATTATAACATGAAAAGCCATTTTAATTTATAATAATTTATAATAAATGCTATGATTACAAAGTTTTTACTAAAATTGGCTCTAATAGGTGGAGACCCGGTGCTTTATCTTCTCGTAGTTATGAGTATTTTCTCTGTGGCTGTTATGATAGAGAGATTTTTAACTTACAGGTATGTAAGTAAGAGGCTTGAGCTTTTTAAAGAATTAGAACTAAGAATAGCCCTTGACAAAAGACTTGGCATATTGGCCACATTTGGCAACAACGCACCGTTTATAGGGCTTTTTGGCACAGTGTTAGGGGTTATAAAAGCTTTTAACGATTTGGGAAATTCTTCTCAATTTGGTGTAAAAGTGGTAATGGAAGGCATTTCTCAGGCTTTGGTGTCTACTGCAATGGGACTTTTTGTGGCTATCCCTTCTGTTGTTGCTTATAATTATTTTGTAAGAAAAATGAAATACTTGCTCTTGCTACATGAAAGCAAAAGGAAAATCCATGAAAGAATTTGACCAAGATAAAGAGATATCCGAAATAAACATGACTCCTTTTGTGGATATTGTGCTTGTGATACTTATAATATTTATGGCTACTGCCACTTTTATGGTGGAAGGTAAAATTCCAGTAAATCTTCCAAAAGCTAAAACTTCAGAACGAACCGCCGTATCCACAAAACCTATAGTTGTGGCTATAAAAAAAGACGGTACAATACTAATAGATAATAACGTTATAAGCGGTAATTTAGAAAGCGCTCTATCAAAAGTGGCTAATAAAGATTCTACCATAGTGTTACAGGCTTCTAAGGATACACCTTTTCAAAATGTAGTAAGTGTAATAGACGCTTGCAGAGAGCTTGGTATAAATAAGTATATGATAGAAACGAAGAAAGAATGACCCCACGTCTTAAAACCCGTCAAAAAGAGTATTTTATTTTAGGTATTTTGATTTCTTTACTCCTTCATATTTGGCTTTTGATAGCTTTTATCCATATAAAAACCAAAAAACCAAAGAAAAATAAACCAATAGAGATAACACTAGTACAAAAAGGTGTACCGAACAGAGCTATAGTCCCACCTGCTATACCGATGCCCCCAATCCCTTTACAAAAACCTTCAAAGCCTCATCGCATTTCAAAACCATCAATAAAACCATCAACTCACAATCATGTTAATAGACCCTCTACTCAAAAGTACGAAGCGCTTCCTTCTCGTATTTTAAACTCTTTGCCCAAAAGTAGCTACAAACCCCATATCGAATTAAAGTCAACAACTTCTTCAACAGCACCATCTTCCAAACCAAACACAAAGACATCTTTACCTTCTACTCCTATATCAAAAGAAGGACAAAAACACTACAATGCAAAGGCAAATTTAAATTTAAACATAAAACAATTTGTAAAAAAAGAAGAAAGTGTTTATCAATATCTTAGCTGGCTTATTAGATATCTTAATAAACAGGCTAGAGAAAGAGATTTGTATCCTAAAGAAGCTGAAAGACTTGGTATAAAGGGCGAGGTGGTGGTACGAGTTACTATAAACAAAGATGGAACAATAGATAAGTCTTCTTTGAAAGTTGTACAATCAAGCGGTTACAAGATTTTAGACGAAAGTGCACCAAAAATCATATACGAACTTTCTCCTTTTAGAAAACCACCAAAGAAGATAACAATCAATTTACCTGTGTATTTTTTAATAAATGGCTATTATTAATGGCTTATATTGATCTTAGGGTATAAAATCTCTACCTTTTTAACCCATCTAAGATTACCTTTGATAGATGTATCTATAACATTTTTTACCGACATGTCCACTACAGGACAATCGGAACATCCACCTTCAAATTGGAGATAAACTACGTTGTCTTTTACGTCCACCAATTTTAAATTACCATGATGAGCATCTAAAGCTGGCCTTATCATCTGTAAAATTCTTTCTACTTCTTGAAGCTTGTCTTCCATACACACGCTCCTTTAAGAAGCTAAAGAAACTATCTTGTTCCAGATTTCGTATTTTTCTTCTTCTGGCACCCTTGATATTCTGAAAAGACCATTAACAGAAAGTTTATCTCCCAATACATCTAAGACATCCTCTTCTATGAGCTTTTTAAGACCGTAATCCATCAGTAAATTTCTGCTTTCTGGCACCACTTCAAACAGCTCCACCAAAACCATATCCATGCTTAACCTTACGTTGTTCATAAGGCCTCCTCAGTCTTTAACTTTTTTTACAAAAGCGTGAAACTCACCATCTTCTTCATAAATTCCTAAAAACTCTTGTCCGGTGGCTTTGCACCACGCTGGCACATCTTCTACTACACCAGGATCATCTGCTATAAGCTCAATCACTTGTCCTATCTGCATCTTTTTCATTTGATTGCTTAACTCTGATATAGGTATCGGACAATATGTACCGCATACGTTGTGCTCTACATCTGCCTTAATGTCATCTAACATGGCTTTCTACTCCTACCTTAAGGGAATTAATTATATCATCTTCTAAAGGCTCTGCAATTTTTTTTATCATATTTTTATCTATTGATATATCTACATATGTAGGCTTGTTGCCGCAGTATCTTGCCATTATCCTTGCTATATAATCTATATCTTCTTCGTTTAAATCTTTTAATATGGCAATAGCTTTATTTTCTACATAAGCCCAGTCAAACCTATTTTTAAAACCACTTAAAAACTTTGTCTCACCTTCGTTTCTTGAAATGATCATCTTGGTGCCGTTTGGCAATCTTAAATGCCTTCCTACTGTCATAAGACTTAAATCGTCCCAATTTAGAGATTTTTTAAAGCTTAACTCTTCTCTAAACTTTACTGCAAAGTGCTCATCGGTAAGATAACAACATCCTCCAGAGGGTTGCTCATAGTTTATATTGTAGGTTTTTGCTAAATTTATCTGCTTTTTTCTTGAACGTCCTGATATATCCCACATTAATTCTCTTTTTATCAGATCTTTTTCTTCTGGTATTGTTTTTGGTAAAAGCTTAGCAGACAAAGGTCTTACTATTAGACCTTTAAGGCCTGTTTCTTTTTCTATTATAAAAAGTTTATGTTTTGTTTGAGACATTGGTCTTTGTCCCAGTACTTCTCCGGTGACTATAAAATCATAATTTTCTTTTTCCATTATTTCTTTTAATTTTAAAAGCATAAAAATTCTACAATCAAGACATGGATTTACATTCTTGCCGTAGCCAAATTTAGGGTTTAAAATTACATTTATATACTCTTGAGATATATCTATTATCTCTATAGGTAATTCTAAATGTGCGGCAGCTTTTAAAGCTGGATTTTGGGGTATTTTGCCATCTTTGTTTGGAATGCCAAGTCTTCTTTTATGCTCTGTTATACAAAAACCAGTGTAGAAGTGTATTAGCTTTACTTCTATGCCTTGAACTTTGCTAATGTTCACTGCGGCGAGCTGGCTGTCCAGCCCACCAGAAAATAGAACAAGCGCTTTTGGTTTATGACTCATTTTATGTGGTTAAGAAACCAAACTCTTGAGACTCTTCTTCCTCTGATTCTTCAAAGCATGTTGGTATAGCGTTTGCTTCTTCAAGTCTTCCTTGCTTTGTAAGATAATCTCTTATAGCTACGTGAAGGGTTTCAAGGCCTAAGTTTGTACAGTGTATCTTCTGAGGTGGCAACCCACCAAGTTGGTCAAATATATCTTTATAGGTTAGATTTAGAGCATAGTTTATATCTTTTCCTTTTATCATCTCTGTAAGCATAGAAGAAACCGCTATGGCAGAACCACATCCAAAGGTTTTAAACCTCACATCTTCTATAACATCGTTTTGAGGATTTACCTTTATGGTAAAAAGCATAGCGTCTCCGCAAGCCGGGTTTCCACATTGACCTACGCCGTTGGCATCTTCCAAAACCCCTACGTTTCTTGGGTTAAGGAAGTGATCCAAAACTATATCACTATATTCAAACATAAATGCAACCTCCTTTGAGTTGATAATATCAATCTATAAGCAAATTTTTAAATAGTTATGACTATACTCAATTTTTATGACTATATGTCATTTAAAACAATCTTGCTATTATCTTTTGATTGTTCTATATGCCCTACAACAAAAGAATCTTTTATAGTGCTTAAAGCAACCTCTTTATCTTTTTCTTTGATGATAATCATAAATCCTATTCCCATGTTAAAAGTTTTGTACATTTCTTCTTTGTTTATGTTTCCAAGCTTTTGAAACCATAAAAATAAATCTGGTATAGGGTATTTTTCAATCACTGCTCTTAGACCATCTGGTATTACTCTAACAAGATTCCCAGGTATGCCGCCTCCTGTTATATGAGCCATAGCCTTTATCTTTATTTTGTTTTTAAGCTCCAAAACATCTTTTACGTATATCCTTGTAGGTGTTAGTAGTATTTCCCAAAGTTCTTTTCCAAACTCTTTTATATAATCTTTGTATTTAATGTTGTGCTTTTCCAATATATATCTTATAAGAGAAAAACCGTTGCTGTGAAATCCAGAAGAGGGTATAGCAATTATAATATCACCTTCTTTTACATCTTGTCCTGTAACAATTTCATCTTTTTTACAAACGCCTATACAAAACCCAGCTAAATCGTATTCGCCTTCTTTGTAGAAAGAAGGCATTTCTGCAGTTTCTCCACCCACAAGAGGTGTATTCGCTTCCTCACAACCTGTTATAATACCCTCTATCAGCGGGTTTATTATAGACTCTTCAATCTTGCCTATGGCTATGTAATCTAAAAATGCCGTTGGTTTTGAGCCAGTGGTAATTATATCGTTTACGTTCATTGCTACTAAGTCTATGCCTACGGTGTTGTGTACATTTACGTTTTGGGCTACTTTTAGCTTTGTGCCAACCCCATCTGTGGTGGATGTAATCACTAAATCGCAATCTTCTACCAAAAAACCTGCCGCAAAAGCCCCAAAGGGAAGAGCTTGTTTTAGGTTTTTATTGAGATTGTTAAGCCTTTCTTTTAAAAAGCTTACAAAACGGTCTGCTTTTTCTATATCAACACCTGCTTCTTTATAAGTACTCATGCTTTTACATCGCTCCCTTTTAGATAAAATTCTTCTACAACTGTATATATAGGCCCTACGCTTGTTAGTGAGCTTTTAACAAGGGCTATTTTTGTAATTTCTTCTTCTAAAAAAAAGATATCTTTGTGCTTTCTCATGAATGGATATATTTTATTGGAGGTAATCTCATGTATTCTACATATACTAACATGTGGGTAAAAAGGTTTTGATTCTGGTTCTATACCGCTTTTGGCATTTGCTTTTATTATTTTGTTGGCCAAAGCCTTTAGGTTATTTGCTCCTTTAGATATACCTATCCAAAGAATACGTGGTTTGCTCGTGTTTGGGAAAGCCCCAATACCAGTATAGGCTACTGTAAAAGGTGATAAGTTTTTTGATATTTCTTCTAAATTATAAAGAAGATTAATCCTTTTTGACTCTTCAACATCACCTATAAACTGAAGTGTTATATGTAGGTTTTGAGGCTCTACCCATTTACCCAATATTGCATCAGAAATTTCGTTTTTTAGCCTGTTTACATGCTCTTCTAGTTTTTTGGTGGTAAAAATCCCTATAAAAAATCTCATTGTTCTTTCTTTTTTCCTAAAAACCAAATACCAAAGCCTATGCTTATGGCTATTAAAGTTACAAACATTGCAAAGTATTTAGATTCTGTATAACTGTAAAACCTATAGAATGTATCAAGGCAAAATACGTAAAAAAGATAGTATCCATAGGCTACAATGATATAAGAGAAGCCTTTCCATAGGTATTTCAATACGTCCTTTGTTTCCATATAGTATATTATACAGAAAATCCTTTGCAGAGCAACTCTTAATTTATTATAATACTTATCTATATGGTAAATGTTGCTATTGTTGGTGCTACTGGTGAAGTAGGAAGAGCGTTTTTAAAGGTTTTGGAAGAAAGAAATTTTCCCGTTAAGGAGCTTAGGCTTTTTGCATCTTCAAAATCAGAAGGCAAAACAATGAGTTTTAAAGGCCACGAGTATAAGGTGGAGGCTCTTGAAAAACAAACATCTTTTAAAGGTATAGATATAGCGCTTTTTTCAGCTGGGTCTTCAGTTAGCAAAGAATGGGCTCCTAAGTTTGCCCAAGATGGTGCTGTGGTAATAGACAACTCCTCCGCTTGGAGGATGGATGATGATGTACCACTGGTGGTGCCTGAGGTAAACAAAGAAGATATAAAAAAACATAAAGGCATAATAGCAAATCCAAACTGCTCCACCATTCAAATGCTTGTGGCTATAAAGCCCATATACGATGAGTTTGGTATATCAAAGATTATAGTATCTACTTATCAAGCAGTATCAGGAGCTGGGGCTAAAGCTATAGAAGAGCTAAAAATTCAAACAGAAAATTGGTGCCAGAAAAAAAGGATAGAACCAAATCATGTTTTGCCAAAGCGAATAGCTTTTAACGTGATACCTCAGATAGATGTGTTTTTAGAGGATGGATACACCAAAGAAGAAACAAAGATGCTAAACGAAACAAGAAAGATGCTTCATGATAACGATATAAGAGTATCTGCCACCGCTGTGAGAGTGCCTGTGTTTTACGGACACTCTGAAGCTATAAGCTTAGAACTAAAAAAAGAACCAGACATACCAAAAATAAGAGAGCTTTTAAGAAAAGCTCCAAGTGTTATACTTATGGATGAACCAAAAGACGGTGTGTATCCAATACCAATTGTAGTAGAAGGAAGAGATGAGGTATTTGTAGGAAGGATAAGAAAAGATAGGGCTTTTGATAACGGTTTATCTATGTGGGTAGTGGCAGATAACATAAGAAAAGGCGCTGCCACAAATGCAATCCAAATAGCGGAGGTGTTGATTCATGAAGGTAGATGAATATCTAAAGGCCGGTCTTAAAAATGAGGTTTCAGAAAGCTTAGAAGGTTTGATGTCTGGGCTTTGTAAAGAGGGTTGTCATCGTCTTGAGCTTTTCATAAAAAAAGAAAGCGATGCTATAGTAGATTGTAAGTTTAAAGCTACAAAACGCTGTAAAAAACTCTTAGCGATATCAGATTTCTTATGCGAGGAGCTAAAAGGTAAAACATCTATAGATAAAAATGCCTTAAAACAAAAAGCCTTAGAGCATTTCAAAGAAGAAAAGGAAAAAGACAAGGTAGAAAATCGTATAGATATATTTTTAAGCGCTTTGGATGAAGCCCTTGGCAAAGCCTAATGTTCTTGTAAGCGCTTGTTTTTTTGAGGCTTGTAGATACAACGGCGCTTACATATCCGATGATTTTGTTAAAAGCCTATCAAACTTTGTAAACATAATCAAAGTATGCCCAGAAGTGGAGATAGGGCTTGGCATACCAAGAGATCCTATCCTAATACAAAAAGAAGATGATCATCTAAAACTTATCCAGCCTTCCACAGGGCTTGATTTAACTGAGAATATGACAAACTTTTCAAAAAAATTTGTTAAAAACCTAAACATAGACGGTGCTATACTAAAATCAAAATCTCCCTCTTGCGGGGTTTACAGTGCAAAGTATTTTCATAAGAACGGTCAAAGCCTTGGTAAAGGCCCAGGGTTTTTTGCAAAAGAACTTCTTGATGCTTTTGAAGATTATCCTATAGAAGAGGAAAAAAGGCTTTTGGATGATGGTATAAGGTATGATTTTCTTACAAAAATATTTGCTATAGCAGACTTAAGGGATAGTTTTGAACATATGAAAGATTATTCTGAGCTTATAGAATTTCATACAAGGTATAAGTTTATGCTTATGTATTACAATCAAAATATTATGAAATTTTTAGGTAGATTTGTGGCATCTTCTAAAAATGAAGATTTCAACAGCGTAAAAGATACATATAAAAAGCAGTTTTTAAAAGCTCTAAACTCCAAAAGAAAAAGATTAAACCATATAAATGTTATGGAACATATCTTTGGTTATTTTTCAAGAAAGCTGAGTAACGCCGAAAGAAGACACTTTATGGAAGTGCTTAAACTTTTTAAAGAGAATAAAGTAGATATTTTTGTACCTCTTTACATGCTAAAATCTTTTGCTATTAGATTTGATGATGAATATATATTAAAACAAACTTATCTAGAACCATTTCCAAAGGAGCTTATATGATGTTTCTTCTTCTAAAAGCGTTTCACATTATGTCTGTCATTTTATGGGCCGGTGCTTCTTCGTCTTTGGGGCTTTTTACAATTGTGGCTTACGAAAAAGGAATAAACTGTGATTACGATTATATGTGGAGATTTTATAAAAAGCTTGTAAACTTAGAGCTTTTTGCCTTTTTCTTAGTGATATTTTTTGGCATAGGTATGTATTCTATGCTTGGATTTAAACCAATCCCTTGGCTTATGATGAAACTTCCCATAGTTTTTGGTTTTTTCTTACCAATGGAAGCCCTAAACGTATATTTTATACATGTAAAAAACGATATAAAAACCTACGGAAAGTTTATAAAGATAGTAAGCCCGTTCTTGATAATAGCTGGTATATGTGTGATACTTCTAGCGGTGATAAGACCCTCTTGAGGAGTATATATGAAGCAACTAATAAAAGAAATTATTCAAAAAACCATTAAAAATTTGTACAATGTTAAGATAGAACCCCAGATACAGCTTCCAAAAGAAGAATCTTACGGAGATTTTGCCTCAAACGTAGCTTTTATACTCTCAAAAACCCTAAAACAAAAACCTCAGGATATAGCAATAACTATCGCAGATAACCTAAAAAACCTCCCTTACTTTGAAAAAGTAGAAGCGCTAAATGGCTTTGTAAATATGAAACTATCAAGTGCATTTTACGAGGAACTTTTATTTGAGTTTTTAGAAAATCCTATAAACTATATAAAAGACGATGCTATTTTTGAGGCTTTTGGTATAAAAAAAGAAGATAAGATAAACTTAGAGTATGTGAGCGCAAACCCCACAGGACCCCTTCATCTTGGACACGGAAGAGGCGCTGTCATAGGTGATGTGCTTTATAGGTTGTTTAGATTTTTTGATATAAAAGTAGATAGAGAATACTACATAAACGATGCAGGCAATCAGGTAAACTTACTGGCAAAAAGTGTAATGCATTATATAAACCAGGATTTATACCCATTTCCAGAAGATGGCTATAAAGGAGATTATGTAAAAGATATAGCAGAGGCATTTTTAAAAGAGCATAACAAAAGCGACATAAACCTAGAAAGCGTCAAAAATTTTGCCATATCAAAGATGATGGAAGATATAAAGAATACGTTGAAGCTTTTAAATGTAGAGTTTGATATATATTTTAGTGAAAAGACCCTAAAAGATAAGGTAGAAAAAGTATTAGAGCTTTTAAAAGAGAAAAATCTTATAGAAGAAAAAGATGGGGCTATTTGGTTTAAATCAAAAGTCGAAGACAAAGATAGAGTGCTAAGAAAAAGCGATGGGTCTTATACATACTTTGCTTCTGATATAGCTTATCATCTTGACAAATACCAAAGAGGATACAAAAAAGCTATAGACCTATGGGGAGCAGATCATCATGGATATATACCACGTTTAAAAGCAGCTTTGGACGCTCTTGATATACCACAAGATTGGCTTAGTGTGGAGCTTTTCCAAATCGTAAAGCTTTTTGAAAACGGTCAAGAAGTAAGGATGTCAAAACGCACCGGCAAGATGCTAAAGCTAATAGATGTAATAGAGGATATAGGGGCAGATAATCTAAGGTTTATGTTCTTAACCAAAAAAGCCGATACACCCCTTGATATAGATATAAATTTAGTAAAAGCCCAAAACTCTGAAAACCCAGTGTTTTATGTGCAATACGCTTATGCAAGGACTATGGGTATAAAAAGACAACTAAAAGAGCCATTTGTATTTGGCTTTTACAAGGATAAATATACATACGAAGAAGAGGAGCTAGATCTTATAAAACGAATTCTTTCTTCAAAGGACGTGCTTTTTGAAGGAGTTATCAAAAAAGACCCAAGCTTGGTGGTAAAGCTCTCTCTTGATATAGCTAAAAGCTTTCACAAATTTTACAACACACACAAAGTAATCACTTCAGATGAAATCACCACAAAAAAACGTATATCCTTAGTTTATGCCACTCAAAAGATATTTGATATTATCTTTGATATTTTAAGCATAAAAGCACCAGAGATGATGTAAAAGCAAAGGGCTTTACAGCCCTTTGCCTACCAGATTATAAATTATGGAGAAAACGGTTGTGATATACCGCTAGCTGGTGTGCACATGGATAAGGATTGAGTATCTGGTGGAGGGCAGTATCCAGGTGTACATAACACGTTTAGTGTGTTGTAGTTTGAATCTGTATAATATACTACCAAGTTTCCGTTGTAAGTGGTAGCTAAAACACCAAACAATGCCGAACCTGTACCGTTGTTTGGATTAACCGGTACAGAATCCACTTGTTTTACAGCTACTACTTGAGGAGAAAAAGTCTCTTGGCATTGGCCTAGGCTTTGCATATTTGGAGCTATCTCTACCATGTTGTTGTTTAGTTGATTTACTGTTATCAAATCACCGTTTATAGGGTTCATAGTAAGACCAAGCGGTGCGTCTAAGGGTGAACCTTGATAAACCTTAATAGGTGTAATTGTACTACTTATAGTGCTTGCACATGGAAAAGCGTATATAGCGTTATCTTGAGTGCTTGCTACGTAAAGAGTATCTGTTTTGGGATCGTAAACCATACCCTGAGGCCCTGTAGGATCAAAAGCATTTGTTCCGCTGGGAAGATATCCAAGCGTTGTAACTGTTTCGCTATTGAAATGCCCTGGCACGAAGTTTTGCCTTTGAACAGCTCCGTCTTCTACCTGTGTGACGAAAAACTCTACTATCGTAGAACTTGGTGTTTTATATACCCCAAGAGCTTGACCCCATGGTCCTGCAAATTTGCTGGTGGGAGGGTTAAAAGTGGCACCGCTGTTGTTGTCTATGATGCCTACGTTGTTTGGAAAGTTTGTGCCATTTGGTGTTATAACTAAAACGTTGCCATCACCTGTACTTGCTCCATCTAAGGGATTGGTATATCCAGGATCATAATTTGCTATCCAAGGGGTTCCTAAAGGGCTTATAGCTACAGCCACTGGACCTACTCCTACTGTTTCAGAATAAAATAAAGATATAGACCCAGAACTCGGAGAATATCTCATAATAGAAGTGCCGGTATTTGCTCCAGCGCTGTTGCTAAAATCTGTTATAAGTATATCGCCTGGTTGAAGTACATTTGAAGTTGTAGTATAGCTTGGTGGAGCTGTAGCTAAGCCATAAGGGTTTTGATCACCGTTTGGTGCGATAGTACAAGCTACTTGCTTTGCTACTAACTGGGATATGGTAGAAGGCGTAGAAGAGGAGCCACCGCTGCCACCACAAGAAGATATGCCTATGGCAGCTATGCCAGCTATAGATATGCATAACAAAGATGAAGCTTTCAAGCTTTTCATATATGACCTCCTAAGTTTTAGCAAATATAATAATTTTTGTTTTATTAAAAGCAATGATACTTTTAATATTTGTTTTATAAGTCAGATTTTACTTTGTCATATATGTTTTATGATATATATAGTGTTGCATAATAAATTATTGCTTTATATTTTTTATAACAAAAAACTGGAGGAATGGTCATGCTAATACATATATATGGTCCAGGAGGGCCTTACCCAGCAATGAATTATGTAGTCAAAGAGTTTAACAAATATCAAAATAAGTGCAAGGCTGTAGTAAAAGCTGGGCCTTTACCAGTTTGGAAAAAAGAGGCTTTGAAAAATGGAGATATTATTTACAGTGGTTCAGAAGATATGATGGAAGATTTTCTGAGAAAATTACCCAATATAGATAAATCTAGTATAAAACCAGTTTACTATAGGCCTTCTGCTATCATATATAGAGATATAACGATAAAAAGCTTTAAAGATTTGGCTAAACCTGGTGTAAAAATACTTGTGGTAAACGGTGCTGGTCAAGTGGGGCTTTGGGAGGATATGGCCATGAAGTATGGAAATTTTGAGCTTTTAAAAGCCATAGAAAAAAATATATCTCACATATCTTACAACTCCAAAGATGCGTTGGAATATTGGAATACCCACAAAAACGTAAACGCTTTTATCATATACAACATATGGGCTATAGCCAATCACATAAAAGATTACTATATACCAAAGCGCCATGTGATATATAGAGATATGGATATATCCCTTACCTACAAAGGCGATAAAAACCCTTGTGCTAAAGAATTTTACAATTATGTAATCGAGGCAAAGCAAGCTTTTAAATATTTTGGATGGAGTTATTAGAGGAAAAGTTAACTAAATTTTAGCAAGTTAAACATAGGAATTTTATTATACAAAAATCTTAAACAGGCAAAAGTTTTAACAAATATTGCCTTTTGCTATTCATTTGGATAAATGCGGTATTTCTATGCTTTTGAGCTCATAACTATCAAGTTTGCTGCAATTCAACGTGTTCTAAATTGTCTTTTTGACACTTCTTGAATTAGCGATGGGTCTTTAAGTAAATCTATAACCACCTGTAGCTCTTTTATGTTTAGATATTCTTTGTCTTTATGCGGTTTGTAGTATCCACAAGCAAGGTTTACACTAGCTATAGAAAGCTCAGAGCTCAAATCAGTTATATCACTATATGTACCATCATCTTTTTGGAGCTCTCTTTTGTTGAATATATCTAAAAACTCTTGCTCTGCACCAATATAATCCACATAATGTCCTGTGCCTTTTCTGTCTATTTCTATAAAGCAGGTGTTTTTGGATAAGACATCTTTTCTGTCTTGTATTGCCCGCTTTACTCCCTTCCTACCAGTCTCTTCATAGTTTGTAAACAATAAATTGTAAGGCAAGTCTTTTAGTTCCAACAGTGCATAAACACCAGCCCTATCGTCTGCACCAAGACCATAGCCACCACGGTTAAATAAAATATCGTTTTCTAAAACAATATCATCTAATTTTGGTTTTTGTTTGTGAACCGTGTCTATATGAGCCACCAAGCAGGGTAAATTATCATCTTTGTGCAGGTATAAATACATATCATCCAAGTAAAAATTTGGTTTTATCTCTTGAAAAATATGATTGTAAAGTTCACTTTCATTAAGAGATAACAAATGTGATAAATAGTCTAAATTCAAATCCATAAAACCTGGTCAACCAAACTGTACAAAACTGTATTGCTCTGTACAGCTTGAGTTGGGGTATTTATATTCCGCCATTTCAGACACTTCCAACCCCAACGGGCGGTATTTTGGAAGTATCATAGTCCCTATACCAAGCATAGGAACTAACCCGTTTGCCATTCTTACCCAATCCCTTGAAATCATTACCCTTTTCAAGGGAGAAAAGTCTCTATAACTCTCAAGGCAAGAGAAGGCAAGGGCTGTGAAAAGAACTTGCCAGCTTTTATGTCTACCTAAAGGTAGACCTCTCACCTGTTCCTTCCATCGGTTTACAGGTTGTTGAGAAACTGACTTACTCTTTTCACTTTCTATAATAAACGACAAATGTTGTCGTAGTGCTTTAAGTTCTTTTCTTAATTTACTTAGCTTGCTTTTAATTTTGTTTCTCTTATATTCGTTTTTCTCTTCTTTTATCTTTTGTTTTAATTTTGTGATATTGTATTCAATTCTTGCTATAGTGTATGATAGAAAGTCAGTATCGTTTAATAATTCTTTATAATTCTTAGGCAATCTTTCTGGGAGTTAAAATATTTATGTGTCTTAAACTCAAACACTTTATCAAATTTTAGGAGGTTTGGTGGATGAAAGAAGAAGAAAGAATAGAGAAGTTAAAAGCTTCTTTAGAAAGCCTAATAGAAGATTATCTTGGTAAAGACATCAACAACTACCAGAAGCTTGGTGTAAAGGAGTTCATTGAGTTAGTTATGGAAACGCTTATGAAGTCTGAAAGAAAGATATTCTTAAGCGAAGAAGAAGAAGACAACAA
>Ga0081474_123484_pt1 | contig 25041 bp, 30 predicted proteins | sample OneHunmetagenome_2_FD_70978 | JGI IMG/M metagenome (GOLD analysis project Ga0081474, IMG submission 70978) | Ferrous microbial mat communities from One Hundred Spring Plain, Yellowstone National Park, USA v2 (version 2) | ecosystem: Environmental > Aquatic > Non-marine Saline and Alkaline >... | reverse complement strand
AATAAATATTAATTTCTGAAAAATTCTCAGTGTATCATATCATGCTTATGAAATAAATTGAAGTGATCCACAAAGCTTGTTAACCTCTATCTTTCCGATTCTTATCTTAGCCCTAGCCACTCTGGTCTTTATAATTCCGTTCAAAGTGAGGTAATTCCTCGGCTCCTTTAACTCAAGTGAGTTCACTTTGTTGTAAAGTGAGTTTGGTAATAATAGGTAACCAGAAAATCCCGTATCGATTAAGGGCGAAACGTTTACCGAATTATTTTTTACTGGGTCAATAACCTCTACTTGTAATATAGGTCTTTCTTCTATTCTAAAACAATCGACGACCATCCCCACTCTCCTAAAAAACTTCTGGGATAGCCCTTATAGTCAATAACGCATTTCCCGTATTTCTTAGCCTCTCTAATAGCCTCTTCTTCAGTATCAAAAGAGCCGACATACTTGCCGTCACATGCAAGTACGTATTTACCATCATTATAAGCCTTAATTGCATCTGGGTGAGTATTTAGTGCTACCCTATTATTATCTGAAAGTGAATCGGTAATATCTAACCATATGGATATTGCTTGCTGAATCGCTTCGGAAACACTAATTCCTAAGATCGCTGCCCTGGCCTTTAGCAATCTGTAGAGCTGTTCATCCATATTTTTAATAAGTACTTTAGTGGTCATAAGATAAACTCTCTTACTTTTATAATAAAGTTTATCTTTATAATCCCATTAGCGTTAATTAAAGTAAAAGTCCTGGGAATCTGTATTTTTAAATCTCTCAATAGAATACTTTACATTATAACTATTTCTTTTTTATTTTTAATAAACAAAATTTATATATAAACATTTCTTTTTTAATTTTATATAGACATGTTAAACTGTGTTAAACATTTATCATTATGATTATGATAGTTTCTAAAACTATTAACTCTTAAAATTTTATAAATTAAACATTGTTTTGCAAAATTCTTATATATATGATTAGTATAATAAAAAATGGATAAAGTATGAGCGTTCAAGAAAAGCTCGAAAGGTTAATGAAAATAAAGGGAGTAATTGCAGCCGGTCATTATACGCCAGACGGTAAATTAGTAGACTATAAAGGACAGATGTCAAGGGAAATGGCTGAAATGGTAGCAAAAATGGTAGCAGCTAATACGCTGATGGGAACGGTTCAAGCTGAAGCGTTCAGTAAGATATCGGGTATGAAATGGACTCCATTCCACGGCTGGGCAGTAGCGGCTGGTGATTATGCAGTATGTGTAATGGGCCAGTACGGAGTTTTTGTTAAGTTAGATGAGGCAGACTTTAATCTGATATTCAAAGAGTTAGGCGAAGTGGCCAGATCTTAAGTCAAAAACTATTTTTCTTTAATTTTTTAACCTTCAATCCAATTTCTCATCTCGATGGAGGAGGTTTCAAAAATTTTTGATGAGATTAAAAAGAAAAGTCACAAATCAAAGGAAGAGATTGAGAAGGACCTAAATAAGGTTATTCATGTTGCTCATAACTCTCTTAACTCAGCGTTAGCAAAGGCAAAAAAAGAGGGTAAAGATGTTAAAGACGTTGAAAAAGAGGTTAACGAACTATTAAAGAGGTTCAAGAATTTAAGGGAGAAGACAGATAAAATGAGTATGAACGATATAAGGGTCACTATGCTTAAATACACTAAGAAGGTTGAGGATTTGTTGAAGAAGTTAGGGGGAAAGTAATTCCAATTCTTCCCCGCTTACACTTTCCAGTAGTATCCCAGAGTGTAGTTTGGCGAGTAAGTATCTAAGGAAGGGTAATGTTGAATAAGGTAAGATGAATGTTTTTCCTCCCTCTACGTAAACACTTATTTCTTTATTTAGGTGGTCAACATAAAGTATGAAATTCTTAAAATCTATTTCATAAATGAATTTCCTCACTACTATTTCTCCTAGAAGTAGGTTGCCATAATTCTCTATTATATCAGCTAAATCTAATTCTTCCACGTCATATACTAACATTGGTCTAGCTAGTTTAATAACACCACCCGTAATCTCTTTCTTTAACTCTTTAACTCTCTTGCCGTCATAGGTGAATTTTCTGTTATCTGTTGTGATAAATATAATGGGGTAGTCCTCATGTTGCATAAAGAATTACTGCATTTCCTCAATTTTAAACCTTTCTGCTTAAAATAATGAATATAACCTATCTATATAAGCAATTTTACTATAAAGAAAATATATAGCCAAATATAGACTATATAGATTCTACTGGTTAACGTTAAGGGCTGAATACTTTTTCAGCAGTAATAGAGATCTATTTCGTCGTTTATATCAGATGTAAAGGATATTTCTCGCACTGATGCAGACAAAAGGGTGAGAAAGTATACGAGAACTGAACCTCAGCCGTTGGAGCCCTCATGTTGCGTTTAAGTCCCTGCAATAAATCATGAAAATGTAGGGATAAACGGAGAATTAAGAAATGCTTATTTTAATACTTTAAATAGTATTCTAAAATTACTTTATATTCTCTTTTTTCAATATTAATGTATGGTTGAGGTAGGAGAAAAGGCACCGGATTTCGAGTTACCAGATACCGATTTAAAGAAAGTAAAACTCTCGGACTTTAAGGGTAAGGTAGTAGTGTTAGCGTTTTATCCCGCGGCATTTACTGCCGTATGTACTAAAGAGATGTGTTCTTTTAGGGACTCAATGGAGAAATTTAATAATTTTAATGCTCTAGTATTGGGAATAAGTGTAGATCCGCCTTTCAGTAATAAGGCTTTCAAAGAGCATTATAAACTCAACTTTACAATTTTAAGTGATTATAATAGGGAGGTTATAAAGAAATACAATGTGTTCTGGGAATTCCCAGCATTGCCAGGGTATTTGTTAGCTAAGAGGGCCGTCTTCGTGATAGATAGGGAAGGAGTAGTGAGATATAAGTGGGTATCAGACGACCCCACAAAGGAGCCACCATACTCTGAAATAGAAACTATAATTCAGAAATTATAGCGAGGTACTACAACTATTTTATCATTAAAACTCAAGTAAATCGGGCAGTTTTGTTTTACTTTTTCCACTAGTTCATCAAGTTCATCCTTGTCACAGTCCCCGTAAACCTCTATTGTTATCTTCCTTATTATATATTTGCCTAAGATCATAGCCTTTTCGTCTAAATCGTACTTAGCCCTAACTTTACATGTTTTTACCTTTATCCCCTCCTCTTTTGCAATGCTTTGGAACATGGTAGCTATACAGTGGGGGATTGAGATGAGGAAAGCATAGAGGGGACTTTCAGAGTAAAGTTCATTTGCCCTTCCCCTCTTCCCGGGGATTTCAACTAAGGGATTTTCTACATCTCCATATAAATTTACATTAAATTCCATATAATCAAAGTTTAGGTTAAAAATAAAAAATTACCTCTACCTCACTCTATTCACAAAAAGCTTACTAATAATCAATCATCATAATAATAAAATAGTCCTAGCTTCTTTACTTATAAGCTCACAGACCTCTTTGCTACATTCACCGTTAGCTGACTTCTCAATAACCTCTTTTTTCTCCTTAAACCCTTTAATTAACTGTTGGATTCTATTATACTCGTTCTGAGGAATTATAGTAGTTAAAATGTTTGCACCTCTATACCGTGCGGCTATTGCCGCAGCTACGCTCATGGCTTTCCTCCCCCCAGTTATGTCAACGTAGTCCTCTTTGCTAATCTTATCCTTGACATTACGCAGAAACGTTAAGTAATCATCTCGTGAAAAGATGTCAGTAATCGGTAATGGAATGTCAGCAACAGTAACATTCCTACCACCGCAACAGGCGAAAACAGCTTTAACTAATTTCCATGCAAATTCCACCTCTGGATCTTTAGTCCTAATAATGTATACAGTATCTATTTCTACCTTTATTGGGTTTTCTGCTTCATATTTTCCGTTAATTAAATTTAGATAAGACTCAAAAACTCCACCTGGAGAAGTACCTAATGTGGATATTAATTTAACCATATAAAAAAGAACGTGAAGGACAATTTATTTATTTTCGTCAATCTACCTATTTCTTTTCCTCCTCACTCTTCTTACTTTCAGCTCTAACCTTATCAATATACTCTTTCAATGCCTGAACGTTTTCCTCATGTACGCTCTTCCTCCTCTTATCTATCCTAATCTTTAGCCTTCTTGCCTCTTGAATTGAAATTCCAGCTTTTTGTAACTCACCTAAACTGAAACCTCTACCTTCTCTAACAGCTTTTCTTTCACTCTGTAGTTCGAAAGAGTAATTTGGCCTTTTAATTATGGGCTTAGGCGGTTCCACCATCATGGCCCCTTTTATATTTAGTAACTATTAGTAAAGTGTTTATCGTTTTACGAACTGATGCTTGCCACCATGAGTACGCCATGCCGACCTCCGTGTTTATCGCTTTGCGAAATGACCGATTAAATGGAGGAACTGAAGAAGAATTTTTATACGTGATTTCCAGTATAATAGATTAAATAACTCTTAGTTACTTCATCGATTTTCTTATATTATACCCAAAAGTGACAATCATATTCCGCCAATTAACTAGTCGTATAAATTCCGTTCTTATAGTCCTTACGAAACTAATCTAACAGTTATAGTTTTTATTTTTAATATCATGATTTTCCAAATATTATTGTTGCCCTAGTTATGCATATTATAGGGAAAAAGCGGAGTATTTCTATCTTTCTAAGACTTAACGTTAAAGTTTTAAATATTTAAATAATAAATATACTGTAATGTTAGAAGAAAAATTAGCAATAGAATTATATAATGCATATGTTAATAGAAAAGAAATAGAGCCGTTTCAGATAGATTTTTATTCCGCTAAAAAGGTGTTTCAAATATTCTCTTCAATGATAACTCAATCTGAGGGTTTCGGCGGTTATAAGATATCTTTCACGACTCAAGAGGCCTTAAAAAAGTACCAAATTACTGAACCCTTAATCGGAATACTAAGCAAAAGAATGATCATAAAAGAAGGCAATGAAGTTGACTTATGGTTTAAAAACAGTATGGCGGAAGTCGAACTGATTTATGAGTTGGAGAACTGTACATTATCAGAATTTCCGTCTTGTGTTAAAAATATATATTTAGGGGTTGAGGTCCCGGGTACTAGATTTAGCACATGGAATTTAACTGCGGCGCAAATCTTAGCAGACGATTGCGCAGCTTCAAGGCTATATGTAGGAGTACCAGTTGAGATGGGATTCAATAGGACTGTAGAACTTTACCTAAACGGGAATAAGGTAAGAGAAGGCAGACCCTCTTACGTTTTCGGAAGTTCTGATAATGTGGTGAAATGGTTATTAAGGAGGGTAGTGAGTATAACAGGGTTTGTGTCTTCTGGGGTTTTTGTTGGGCCTATTAACATTAAAAGTGGTGATAAAATAAGATTGAAAAGTGAGAACATTGAATATGAAGTGAGATTTAATTAACCTAAGCTATTGTTAACTTTTCCCGATAAGTCGCGAAGTTTATGTCATCTAATGTTATTTAGCATTTTTAAGACTCTCATGAATCCTATAGTTGCACATAAAAGAGAACCCTCAGTTAACCCGAAAGGGTTAATCAAGCTTCCCATGACGTGGCTGGGAGTTCATATGCTTCAACCTAGGGAATGAAAAATAAGGAATATAAAAACGAGGGTTAAATCATGAAAACCTTATTAAAGGCCCTTATAACTCGCTAAGTTAGTATTAACCCTAGGGCGCTTACAGTTATTGCTATAGCTCCAAGCGAGAAGTTTACTACGTAAACCTTGTTGCTCTTAGCAAATTTTAGTAAATAATGTATCACGATCAACCCGGTTAAAAAAGCGATCAAAATAGAGATTACAATACCCACTACACCTATATCATTTACTGCATACTTAACATTTGACTTTGTTAAAAGTATAGTAGTCCCTACAGCACCTATTGCAGCTGGAATGTAAGCTAGATAGGAGTACTTAAAAGCGTCCTCCGGTTTAACTCCTAATAATAGCATTGTAGAAACGGTCATACCAGACCTACTTACACCTGGTAACGCTGCGAGTCCTTGAGCTATTCCAACGATTATCATATCCTTTACTGTTAATTCTTTGAATTCCCTCTGTTTACTTCTAGAGAATTTAATATATATGCCGTCTAAAATCAGAACTACTCCCAGAATTATCATCGGTATTGACGGGTTGTAAGCGTTTTGTAAAAGTTTATCAGAAATCAAGTAAAGCGGTACTCCTACTATACCAGTAAACACAGTGACAATTATAAGGAATTTTAATAGGAAGAAGTCCTTAAATACCCTTAAGACCTCCCTTCTAAAGTAAACTAGAGCAGTCCCTATTGAACCCATCTCCATGAAAAGTCCAAAAGTATAAGCTATGGCCACGTCTAAGTTCAGTAGATAATGAGATGCTAATAGTTCTTGGGTCTTACTGCTAATAGGTAACCATTCCGCTATACCCTGTACTATACCTAAAATAATAGCTGCTAACACATTTGACATAATTTACACCCCTCTACTAAGCAAAGAGAGTTCCAGACCGAGCAGAGTAATACAATTCTCATGATATAGTAAGCTAAGTAACAGTACTGATGAACTCACAAATGCTGGCACTCTTACCTTGACGTAAGCTAGTAACACTGGTAAAATGAGGATTAAGGAAAACGGGTCTCCGTGTTCAATTAGAATTAGGGAAAACGAGGTTATGGTGATAAAAGGTCTCATAATGATGGATAAGATATTGGTTAAATAAGGATGACGTATAGACATTATATAATAATATATATACTATGAATAAACTTATAGGAAAATATAGTCTTCATATACCTATGAAATGGTACTGGTCACTACTAGCACTCTTCCTAATACTTTCATTAATTGTAAAACTTGTCGGTGAGCAAAACATTCAGGCAAACGTTTACGTTTTTCAACTCATAAACTATCATCAAATTACTTCATTCAATCCAATTATGGTATTTTTCTCAAAGTATGGTAGGGAGTACGTTTGGATACCGTTAACAGCTGTTCTTTTGATTTTTAAGAAGACTAGGAGAATAGCAATAACACTTGCGGCCTCGTTTATTGTAGCAATTATATTGGGAGAAGCAAGTAAACTATTAATTGCCCAACCTAGGCCTTTTTACTATATTCATGCCAATTTACTAGTGCCTGAGCCTCACGATTACAGTTATCCATCTGGGCACGCTTTAATAGTAGGCGACGGAGCGCTCGTTTTATTACAGACTTCCCCGAAATGGTTATGGATTCCTATGTTTATCGAGGCATTAATAGTGAGTTACTCAAGGGTTTACGTTGGAGTTCACTGGCCCTTAGATATTTTAAGTGGTTGGTTATTAGGGGGGTGGATAGCTTATTTCACTATTGATATGGAAAAGAGAGGAGTTCTAAAACCAGTAGAAAAAATTTTTGGTGTGTAAACTTTTATTGACGGAATAATGACACAGAGAACTAAATTGAATATGTAGTTTTTATAGTAATAATTTAAATTATTCTTTTCAATTTTTTGGTGACGAAGTACTCAGATACCCTTAAGACAAGCCACGGTATTGAGGTAATAGAACTGTTCAAAGGCCCTGTTTTCACATTCGGTAACCTATTAGGTGCGGAAGTCAAAGAGGGAAACGGAGAGTACAGAGTCGGAATACCTATGAAAGGGTTGTTCTATCTTCCCTTTGAAATTGTATTTTACACTAGAAGGTTTGCGTCAGAGAGAAAAGTGAGTTATATTGCATATTCACCAGACCTTACGAGGAATAGGTGGGGAAGTTTGCAGATAGCATATGAAAACAAGACGTTAAATATAAACCTTGAGATAGAGTTTCCTTTTGAACCTATTAGTTCGCTAATTTTAGAGCGGAGGATTAAAAAATCTCTGAAAAATCTTGAAGAAATAATAAGAATAGAGAAGATAAAAAGGAAAATTTGATTTTTATTGAGCTGTTATTATTTCTTCTCTAGAGGCCTCTTCTAAGCTTTTACCTTTGGGTTCTGGTATTAAGAAGAATGTTAGTAAGGCTCCTATTGCGCTTATTATTGCTAGTAGTATTAGGATTTCTTTTATTCCTATTGCTTTTAGTAGGATTGGGAATAGGTATGTTGATATTGCTGCCCCTAGTTTTCCGCCTGCTGCTGATATCCCATGCCCTGTAGTCCTAAACCTAGTTGGATAAACTTCTGCTGGGATTACGAATGTAGTAGTGTTTGGCCCGAAGTTTATGAAGAAGAATGATAGGGAGTAGAGGAGGAATGCTAAGGTAGAAGGTATTAGGAACCCAGTTACCTTAGTCCCATTAACAATCATAATTGAGGATATGATGGTATAAATTACTGCAAGCACTATAAACCCTTGAATTTGTATCAACTTCCTACCCAACTTATCTACTAATGCTACGGTAGTAAAGTATCCAGGGGCGCCTACTAGGTATGCTACTGCACCTAGGAATAGTGCTTTTGCTAAATCTGATTGGAATTCTGGGAGTGATAGTGTGGTGGCATGTGATGGGAAGGGGGTTCCGAATATTGGGGCTATGACTGGTGATGAGTATATTCCTGTCCCGTAGAATGCGACGTCTATTATGAACCAAGATCCCGCTGTTCCTATTAATAGTGGGCCGAAGGTAGTTAAGAACTCTATGAGGTTTCTTTTCCTAGAACTTACTGTTTTTTCAGCGTGTACGTCTCCTCCTAGTACTTTTGCTGCTTTTTTTGCTTCATTTATGTCTCCTTTTACTAGTAGTGAGTATCTCGGTGTTTCTGGTACTTTTCTTCTTAAGTATATTACTGTTGCTGCTGGTATTGCTCCTACCCCGGCAATTACCCTCCATGCTAAATCTGGTGGTAGTGTTGCTGCTGATATTATACCTACTGCTGCTGCCGCCAATGATCCTAATGCTTGGTTTGAGAATACTAATGCTACTAACTTACCCCTATCATTAAGGTTTGAGTACTCACTCATTATTGTTGCAGATATTGGGTAATCACCACCTATTCCTAAACCCATTATGAATCTGAAGAGTATTAATAATGGTAGATTTGGTGATAGTGCGCTAAATAATGCTCCTAAGGATAATAGCATTGCTTCAATACCGTAAATCTTCTTCCTACCCCAATAATCACCTAAAAAGCCAAATAATAATTCGCCAATGACTGCAGACCATATGGCGATTGAGGCTAGTAAGCCAGTCCAAAAAGCTGAGTTTGGGCCAGTTAGGTAATTAGAAAATCCCTGTAGTGAGATGCCGGTATATTTTGGTGTGTCTTGAAAAATTGCTAAAATATAACCAATATTCACGAGATCATAGGCGTCAGTAAAAAAGCCCATACCAGCAGTATACCAAATCTTAATATGAGCAAAACTTAACTTTAGTTGGTCTATTGGTTTGAAAGGCGTGTTTGGTAATCCCTTATCCATTGCGTGAAAATGTAATTTATCGTGATATTAAAATTTTGCTATATAGTGAAAAATATTGAATATAGTAATATATAGTTAAATATAATCTTAATATTACTATATAGTTTATATAGATAAGGGTCGCGTTAAATGGTAGGATAGTTTTAAGATTCAAGTTACGTCAATTTCTCTAATGAAGAAGTTAAACTTGTTTCAAGCTCTAGCAATTGGGCTTGGGAATATTATAGGGGCTGGCATATTCGTAATGGTAGGGCTGAATCCTTTCTCACGTTAATAGAAATCTTTTTGTCTGTTTGTAACAAACTTTTGTTGATAAATGATGATCTCTCACGCCGATGTGGGCAAAAGGGTGGGGGAGATTACGGAGATGTGATCCCGTGCCGTTGGGCTCGAAGGAGCCCCATGACCCACCTGTGGTTGAGGGCTAAGTCCCTACACTCGATCATGATTGAAATGAAAGTGTAGGGACAAACGGGAAATTTAGAGCCCCGTTATTTCCATACCTTAAAGTTCTCTCATTCGTTTTATCGGGGTCTTCATTCTCTCCCTTGGATTCGTTTCTCTAGAGATAGGTTTTATAACTCTCTTAATAGGTTTAATTATTCACGGTCTCCATAAGGAGATAGTAAAGCATAAAGATTGGCAAGAAAATTTAAGCATTGCCTCTCTTTTCTATATTTAATTTTTGGTGTGTTACTCGCTATACTACGTGTTTATGAATTTCTAAACTGACGTTAAAAGTTTAGTATCTGAACGTGGGTAAGAATGTTCTCTCAAAGATAATTATTTACCATCATGTATAACGATATTTGAACTTTTTGGAAAAATCTTTATCTTAGAATAAGTGTGTCTCTCTTCACTTCTTTTTTATTTTAGTGAATAACTCCTTTCTGAGTAAATCTTATATAGAGTAATACTTAATTTAATCTGTGGTAAAGAAAACTTCAGAGAACATTAGCATAAAAAAACACGAACAAAGTTCTAGGTTGAAAACTCTTGATTTATTCTTTCTTTCCTTTGGCGGGCAAGCCCCTTTTATCTCCTTACTTACCTTCGGCACGGTAATGATAAGTATCGTAGGGACTGCAGCTGCCTTCGCCATGATAGTGGCTATGTTTGTAGTCCTATTGAATGGTTTGGTGATCTATTTTCTCTCATTAAGGTATAAGAGAGGCGGAGGGTATTATGTTTACGCACTTTATTCGCTAACACCAAGGTTGGGTTTAAACACAGGGTGGATTTACTTAATTTACGCACTTTCTTATGGGGGTACTCTATTGACTGGCGGTGCTTATGTCATGTACACTACCTTAACAACAATCTTTTCAACATTACCTTCATTTTTAACGCAATGGAGTTTAGCCTTAATAATATCTTTGCTGGCATCTGTTTTAGTCATATCGGGTATTAGTGTTTCCGCGAGGTATGCAATGATTATGTCACTCGTAGAAATCTTTGCTATCTTATTCCTTTCTATTATCTTCTTATATGATTCAGGGTGGAAGTTTTATAATCCCGTTCCAAACTCAATAACTACAACGTTATTGAGTGCAGTAGTTTTTGGTTTAGGCATTCCTACGGGCTACGGTTCAATAGCACCACTGGGTAAAGAGGCTAAGAGCACCGATATAGGTAGAGCTGCTATTGCTGTGCTATTATTCGGTGGTGCTATAGCGACGTTTTTCTTTTACAGTTTAGGTGCACTTGGGTTTACCGGGAACCTTGTTGACTACCTCCTAACTAGATTTGGGATTATAGGGCTTTTGGTGATGTCATTCATCGCATTAAATGACGGCACTTTAGGGGGTATGACTTATATATTAGCTGATTCAAGGACTTTTAGTGCAATGGCGGAGGACGGAGTTTTCCCAAGGTTATTTAAAAAAGAGGTCAAGGGGAAACCGCTTTATGCTGAAATTTTTATAGCTATAATATTCATCTCAGCACTTACTACTATGGCCTATTTCATGGGTTTACTGAACGCTTTTACGATACTCGGGGCTTTAGCCGGTTTATACAATTTGTTCATTCATACTTCCGCTAACTTGTCACTGATCAGAGTAGCCTCGAAAAGGGCGAAGAAACATGTACATGAAATAGCGGTGGGAGTCCTAGCAACATTAGTGAGCCTCGGAGTATTCTTTTACTCATTACCCTCATTCGAAAAATACATAGTTTATTTATTCTTAGGCTGGATTATACTAGGATTTTTCTATGCCGAGGCATTAGAGATCGTTAGAGCTTCAGAGGAATAGCGATTGGGAACATTAAAATCCTTAGTCCCTCGTGGGACTTTCATGCTTAAGTCCTATTAGCACGTCGAAAGGAGGTTGAGATGTACTTTAAGAATTATATTCAGAATTTGTAAACATTCCCTTTTGTACAAAGTTTATTATCGAGTAGGCCGAGTTTTAATTGTGAAAGTTACTACTGGTATAAAATGGGGTATAATTTATTCGCTTATAATTTCGTTAATAGCGACAGGGTTAATTTATGCCTTTGTTTATTATCCTCAATTACCCTCTCTAGAAAAAGAATATTATCAGTCAATACTTAATAGCACGGGTAATGTAACTGAAGCGAAATTAGCGGAGGAGCAAGTTCCCCTCTTTGTCCCCGCTATTCTCCTATACTTAAACGTAATATCACTTCTGATCGCCGGAGCTATTGCTGGTTTTGTTATAGCTAAATTATGGGATAGGAATCCTTCATGGGTCTTGAAGGGATTGATGGGGTCTATAGTGGTTCTGATAGTGATTTATCTAATCGATATAGCCTTATCCCCACTTTACTTTTCAATTCCCGTAGCGTTGGGAATAGGCTTGCTTACCTCTTTTAAACTGTATAAGCAAGACAAGAAAAGTTAAAAGGATTTAAACATTTGAATTTTTATGCTAAGCAAAAAACAGTTAGCCTTACTCTCGATAGGAACATCACTTACTTTTTGGGACATATTCAACGTTCCATATATAGAGAATTACGCTTCAGTAAACTTAGGTGAGGTCTCCTCGACCTTAATATTATCTGCTGAAATGATAGGTTATTTCGTTGGAGGGTTATTTAACGGTTATATTGCAATGAAGTTTGGTAGGAAAAAGGGATTGATACTTTCCATGCTTTTAATATCACTAGGGTCACTTCTAGGCCTTCTTTCAATTAATTATTTACAATTAGTGCTTGCTGAGTTCATTATAGGAATAGGAATTGAAGGAGAGATAGCCGTCCTTCCTGCCTATGTTGCGGAAATGTCTCCATACACTTCAAGGGGTAGGGCAATAGGTTTTACCACAATGAGCGGGTTCTTAATGTCGCTAGTTGTAGGCCCTATTGCAGTTATTTTAGGAGAGAAGTTCTGGAGGTTGTTGTTTATCCCCAGTCTCCTACTCGCATCAATTTCAGCTGTTTATAGAACTAGATTATCGGAATCTAAAATGTGGATTGAGAAGAAGGGGGAGAGGTTTAAATGGGATAACACCGTAGTATTGTTCATTATAATTTGGTTTATGAGCTACTTTACTGGTTATTCGCTCTTTGCAACTCCGATATTTGAGTTCCTAAGTTCTCACGGTTTTTCAAACAACTCGGTGGCCTTTACCTATATTCTCTACGGCGACCCAATCGGGGTGGTAGTGGCGTCTCTACTTAATGACAGTATTGAGAGGAAATATTCATCCTCAATGCCTAATTTATTAACTGCAATACTAATGATTGTATGGCCTTTTGTCCCCTCCGTTGCTTTTCTCCCAGTAGGTTTTGCAATAATGTTCTTACAAGGGTTTAAGTTCCCTACTATGTATTCCTACACTGCTGAGAATTTATCTACTAAAATAAGGACTTTAGGTTACGGTATAGCTGATGGTATTGGGCACTTAGGAGGAGCTTTAGGACCTATAGTTTACGCGTTTTCAGCTGGTTACTTTGGGGTGAATTATGCTACAATGCTAGTAGGGTCAGTAAGTATTATATCAGCCATAATAATATTAATATATGGATTAATTACTACTGGTTTACCTTTAGAGAAGTTAAAGGGATGATGATGCTACCCTAAATGAACAATGATTAACTTGAGAGCCCCGGGCTGACTATAATAAATAAATACTTTATAGGACAATATGAGCATGTGATAGAGTTTACAATCTGTAAAGACTTTAACGGTAGAGGAGACCGGATCTGGGAACTAGTTAAGGACGTAAGCCTTATCCCAGAGTTCTGGAAGGGAACTAGGCAGTTAAATGTAGTAGAAAAATCTAATGGTGTTTATGAAGGGGAAGTAAAATTCGCTTTTCCCTCAAAGGGAAAAATAAGGATTGAAATAGATGAGGAAAAGAGGACTTTGAAGATGATATACTTATCCGGCCCGATAAAAGGATTGAATACTATAACAGTAGGTGAAAGTACAATATGCTCACAGTGGAACGTTAAACTCACATTCCCCTTCAATTTAAGAAGTAATTGGATTAAGGATCATTTTATGAGCGGTACCGAACACGCATTGGAAAGGATAATTTCCACTTCTAAAAATCAATTGGTAGAGAAGAAATGAGCTTCAAAAGCATTGAGTTACCTTCTACTGTTTATGAGTATTTGGAGGGATTAAGCAAAAAGTTAAACGTTTCAGTTCAAGATTTAATAACAAGGTTTTTGATAAACACTTTAGAACATAAAGAAAGGGAAGAGTTCTTGAAGAAACTGAGTAATGAGTATTTGGAGCTAGGTAAAAGGTACGAGAAGAGTGGGGACTTAGTTTATGCCGGAGAACTTTACTGGAGGGGGTTAGCCTATTTGATGCAAGCATTAGCCGAAAGGCTAGGTTTTTACATAGATAATTACCAGGATTATTTTTCATTAATTGATTATTTGGCATACAAGACTAATGAGACTGAATTAGTGAAGATGTTCATTAACGCCGAAAGACTTCACGGTGAATATCATCCTAGACCTCAAGGGGAGCAAGAGTTTAAGTTTAGGGTTGAGAATTTACTTAAGTTGTTTGAAAGGCTAGAAAAAATGTTAGGTTAAATGATGTTGAACCGCAAACCCTTCTCTTTTTTAGTTTGGCATAGCCTCAACTCTTATTAAGTCATTTTACTCAGCCTTTCTAAAACCTCATCACTCTTAGGCCTCTTTTCTGGATCTGGGTTTACCATATCCTTTATCAAATTAACTAATTCCTCTTTAACATCTTCTATCTTTAAATTCTCATAATATTTCCTATACTCCTCCTTAGCTTTTTCAATTATCGCAGAATAGTCACCCTTCTGTTCGTATACAGTTATCGCATCGTTAAACAATGTGATTAACTCCTTAGAGTTAAAGGACTGTCTAGTTAAAAGAGTATACATAGTAGCACCTAAAGAGTAAATGTCCATACTGGGTCTTGCCCCCTCACCTTTTATTAATGCTTCTATTTGGTCTACTGGACAAAACTCTGGTGTAAATTGTGCAAATTTTTCCCCGATCTTCCTAGCACTTCCTAAATCGCTAATTTTCACCACCGTTTCTCCATTCTTTAAGTTTTCTAAGACTTCCTTTCCAGTTCTACCAGGGGGTTTAGAGAACAAAATATTTGATGGTTTAATATCTAGGTGTACGAAGCCGGCATCATGTATCTCTTTCAGTGCCTTAGCGATTTGTAATCCTATCAACTTGACTATGTCTTGCCACTCATCTGAATAGAATACATTATCATCTTGTGACAACGTTTTCGCACTCCCACCCTCTAAGTATTCCATAACTAGTATTGGTGGATTTTTCAAGTATTCACCTACATCCCCAGATAATATCTTTTTCAAACTCACTGGGTCTATTTGAGCGTCGATGAATTTCACTATATTACCACTCTTTTGCGACAATTCCCTAAGTTGCATATACTCGTTAATAAAGTCGTAATAAGTGTAACTATAACTCGAAGGTGGCATTAGGATAGGTATTTTAATAGCGTATTTCTTATCATCTTTCTCACCCATCATTACGTATGCCGAACCTCCTTTACCTAGGTATGAAGTTATCTTATAATCGTGGATTGTCTTGTTTAACCACACTTGTGGATCCCAATTGTACTTTAGGTAGTCTAACTTAAGGACTTCTATCTCATCCATTAAAGCCAATAATTTAGGTGAGGGTGAGACTTCGACAGCCAGTTTTCCTACTTTTTCAGCTAAATTCACGTCTTTGTCCTTGACGATTAATAAGTATCTTACTATATCCCTTGAAGGGACTTTTTTGAGGTCTAAGAAACACTCTGCCACTTTTGTATAATCACATTTACTGTAATCTATTGAGAAGGGTCTGAATTCTGGTAAGAGCACTACTGCTTCACACAACTTCTCGTTAGCAAATTGGCAAAAGATTTCTGTTAAATCTCCTTTATAAATTTCGGCTATTCTCTTAGCTAATCTTAAGTCCTTAGTTTTAAATGCGGTAATTAACGTGGTCTTTAAATCATTTAATGAGAGTGTAAAGGAAAGAATAGCTGAACCGCTTAACGAATACATTACCGATAAGGGTGAGGAATATAAGTAAGCTATTATTCCACTTACTACTATACTTATAATTCCGATAAGGAAGTTTAGATAGCCTTCTATTATGTAATCCCTCTCCTTTAAGTATAATATAAATGCTATGAAGACTGTAGCATACGATAAAAACGCAAACTTAGATAAGCTAAAGAAAGTATTTAATACGTTAATCGTGGTACTGGTACTAAACGAGTAAATGATTAAGTAGATTGTTTGAAACGTGAAATAAGGTATAGCTACTGTGAATATGATGCTAGGATCTTTAGGTTTAGTAAATAGTGAAAGTACTAAACCTATTAGAATCGTTGCTAAATACTCCTCTGGCAGTCCGAAATAAAGTGATGTGAAAAGTGAGAAAACTATTCCTAAAATGGGAGAAGGCCAGAACTTTGATTTAGCCAAAGAGAATATGAGTGCTATTATCGGGGGGATAAGTAAGTCAACTTTAATCATAGGATAATTGGCATAAATTATTGATGCTATTCCCCCAATTATAATTCCTAATCCTGCGTAATCATATCTGCTAAAAAGTGTAAGAAAGATTATCCCGAAGGCAAAAATTAGATAAAATGGAGTAAAGGAATTAGTAACATAAAGTAGGACTATTGGCAAAAGTCCGCTTATTGCTAAGATTTTGTTAATTTGTTCTATTTTCATCCATAGAAATAATTAAGAGATTAAATTATAAGGTTAGTGCATTATTAATGTAGTTTGGCCTTTGTAATAGTTGCATGATTAAAGAGGTGACACTAGGCGTTCTAACTGTAAGCTCTTAGATAGTGACGTATGTCGGGAAATTATAGCTTTCTACTATCAACTCCACTTGTTGAAATTCCTAGAGGGTTTTTCTCTTAATTCCCTAGTTTTCAAGCGAAATATTTAAAGAAGTTAATTTTTATAGGCAAATAATAAAACTTTTGATTTCAAAATTATATTATGGACTTCGAATTATCTGAGGAAGAGAAGGCGATAAAAGAGGAAATTCACGAATTTTTAGAGAAGAAGTTAAGACCTCTGGTGAGACAAATAGACGAAAAAGGTGTGCCGAGGGATTTCATGCTTGAGGCCGGAAAAATGGGTATATGGGGCACTGTGTTCTCCAAAGATGTAGGAGGTCTCTCTTTGCCTTTTTCCACAGCAGTTTTAATAGCTGAAGAACTGGGTTGGGCCGACTTCTCATTAGCAACCGGGGTTATTTTCGTTTTGGAACAAGGGTGGGGATACGTTCTTGATAAATACGGTAATAACGATTTAAGATTAGAAGTCTTACCTAAAGTGATTAAAGGGGAGAACTTTCTTGGAGTAGCTTCTACCGAACCTACCGGTGGGAGTGACGTAGCATCAATAAGGACTATTGCGATAAAAAGGGAGTCTAGTTATGTGATAAAGGGTCAGAAGGCTTATATAAGTGGTGCTGTGGAAGCCAAGGAATGGGGAGGGGGACACTTAGTTTTAGCCAAGACAAGACCCGAGGAAAGACATAAGGGCATTTCTATTATTTATGTCCCTGCCAACTCACCTGGTGTTAACGTTAGGAAATTAGAAAACATGGGAAGGATGGGGATATCCACGTCTTTAGTGGACTATAATGAGGTTGAAGTACCGCTAAAAAACTTAGTAGGAGAAGAGAATAAGGGGTTTTACCACGCTATGGACGGTTTTAATCACGCCAGAGTGTTAGTTGCCGGTATTTGTCTCGGCGCCGGTAAAGCAATATTAGAACAAGGGCTTGAATATATTAGGAATAGAGAGGTTTTTGGGCAAAAATTAAAAGATTTTCAGTCCATAGCTTTCGAGGCGGCTGAGCTGTATACTAAGCTTGAAATGGCAAGGCTTTTGACATATAAGGCAGCATGGGCATTAGACAAAGGTCTTAAAGACGCTCATATTTATGTGGCTATGGCCAAACTTACAGCCCCTCAGACAGCGTTTGAGATCATTAAAAGTGTAATGATGTGGATGGGTGCCTATGGCTATTCTAAAGATGCCTTAGTAGAGGCAAGTTTTAGGGGGATAATGAGTTATTTAGTGGGTGCTGAAGGAGCTATGAATATAATGAAGTTAATAATCTCGAGGGGTATTCTATCATATTAACGCAGTTTAACTCTTTGGTCACTAATTTTTCTATAATGATTTTTTAAGCTACTTTTCTTATAAATAAATAGAATGCAACTAACTTATGAGTTTAGGGTTAACGCAAGTGCGGACGCTGTGAAGGAGTACTTGTCAGACCCTCATAACCTTCTTAAATACGTTCCACACTTCAAGGAATTAAAAGAATTAGAGAATGGCTGGGAGTTACACGTTAGTTGGCTCTTTGACGTAAAACTTCACGTGAGTAGGATAATCACGATGAACGAAGTAAGTTATGTTGTTACTAAAACTGAAGGACTTATAAAAATAAAATCTGATTTACGTTTCCTAATAATTCCTCAAAAAGACTTTACTAAAGTAATCCTAACTTTTACTTATGACGGGCCCTTCCAGTCCTTAGCAAAGAGACAAGCGGATTCATTTTACAAAAAGGGTGTTGAGATATTTAAGGAGGATATGGAGGGAATGGGTAAGAAGGTTGTCGAAGTAAGGAGTAGTTCGAGCGGTGAAGTCCCAGTTTACATGTTAAAAACACTAATGGCAAAGAAGGTTGCAAAAACAGAACTGGATAAAGTGTTAGAAGACGCTATGATAATGAGCGTTGATAAGCCAACTGTTGTAATAATTAGTGACGGTTCTAATAAAGTTACGCTGAGTTTTAGAAATGGAGATCTAGTTTCTAAGGAGGGTGATATTAACAGTTTAAATGGGGAGATGGTAACAGTTCTTGTCAAGCAATAGCTCGATTTTGTCGTTATAGTTGAAAAACCGATTCTTTTAAGAAGGTTAAACTTTAGTACTCTGAAAGCCGATTAAGTTTAGCGTTATTCTAGGATATTAAGTGGGTGTATAACAACAATGTTTGTACAAGCAGTTCTTAATTCAAGGACTGAGATTTAATTCTGGCACTTGGTTACTAAGAATGTAACTCTTTAAGTTGTTGGAGGTAGTTTATCAGTTAAAACGATGGGCTGTATCCTTTTTCGTGTTAATAGATTTTTTTGTCCGTTTGTAACAAACTTTCGTTGATAAATGATTATCTCCCACGCCGATGTGGGCTATGCCCAGAAGGGTGAGAGTGATTACGGAGATGTGAGCACCGTGCCGTTGGAGTCCCATGACCCATGGGCTAAGTCCCCTACACTCGATCATGATTGAAATGAAAGTGTAGGGACAAACGGCATGTAAGCGAAAGGAGAGATATGAGTCTTTTTTCTTATAAACGTTCTTTTTCTTTTTATTACTTTTTTAATCTCTACCTATGTATTTTATAGTGATCTATATATGCTATTGTCTAAATGCTTATTATCCCCTTAGCTAATATTCTTTCAATGTTAGAACTTATAATCGTAAGACACGGTGATGCAGAACCCAAGATTGAAGGAGTTGAAGATAAGGATAGGAAACTAGTGAAGAAGGGAATAAAACAGATGAGGAGAGTTGCTAAGTTCATTGATTCCATGAATTATAAAATTGATAAAGTCTTCTCGAGCCCATACACTAGGGCTTACCAATCAGCTGAGGTAGTCTTAGAGGAGTTAGATGAGGATTTAAAAATAGAAACCATAAAGGAATTAGAACCAGACCAAGAACCTTCAGCACTTGTTAACAAGCTTAAGGAGTTAGACTCACAAAACTCTACCCTAACAGTCATGCTTGTAGGGCATGAACCGCATTTATCCTCCTTTATTAAATATGTTACTGGTGGTGAAGTGGAGATGAAAAAAGGTGGCGTTGCTGTTTTAGAACTTAATACTGCAGAAGGCAAAGGAAAACTTACATTATTGCTAACACAAAAATTGTTGAAGAGGATATGAATTATAAGGCAATAATTGATGCGGGCTTTAACTCCTTCAGGCTCTCAGTTTACACAATTTTTCCAAATCGTAGTTTTAGGCTTACAGCCTCTTTAAAAGATTACGTAAGGCTCGGGTTAGGAGTATCTGAAGGCAAGGGAATTCCAGAGGAAAACGTTAAGAGGGCAACTTTAACCCTTTCGAAATTTAAGAAGTTCTTGGACGAAAAGGGGATAAACGACTACCGTGTTTTTGGGACCAGTGCGTTTAGGTTTTCAAGTAACGGCGGTGAAGTAGCTAAAAAACTTTCAAGTGTTATAGGTAGGGAAATAGAAGTACTTTCTGGTGAGGAGGAAGGGAGGATTTCGGCTTTAGCGGTAATAAACTCTTTGCCGGTAACTGATGGGATAATGTTCGATTTAGGAGGAGGGTCTTTAGAAGTAGTTTACTTCCGTGACAGGAGAATTAAGGAAGTTTACCAATTCCCTTTAGGAGGTTTAAGGCTCTATGACAAGCCTCCGGAAGAGATAAGGAAAGAGTCTAGGATTCTTTTATCCTCTTTACCCGCTGAGAAAGGAGTTTTAGTTGGTAGTGGGGGGAATTTAAGGGCCATAGCTAAGATGGACTTAAAATTGGAGGGAGCTAGTCTAAACCAAATACATGGTTACAAAGTTCCTTTTAGTAGGATAGATAAATACGCGAAACTTTTGCCTTCTATGAGCTACGAGAAGAGGGATGAATTACCTGGGATAAGTAAGGATAGGGCTCTGACAATTCATTCTGCCGTGATAGTCATAAGGGAGTTAATGGAGATTTTGGGTAAGGACGAAATTATTGTTTCATCTTTCGGTTTAAGGGAAGGTGGTGTTATGGATAAGGAAATAGAGGAGTTAGACAAATTGAGGAAGTTCTGGTTGGAGGGGTTTGCTTACTTTTTCAATGTTGATCCACCCATAAAAATGTTTGAAGAGGTGCTTTCGGAGACCAAGGACTTTTACGTGAGTGTTTCCTCGTATTTAATTCAAGTAATCAAGGGGGCCGGGTTCTTAGATCCTTACTCCTCATGTTATAAAATTCTAAGAGGTTTAACGTTACCCGGCTTTACAGCTGATGAGATTAATTTAATTTCAACCTTATGCGCTTCCGCAAAGAAGTATAAAAAGAAGTATTATAATAAGGTGAAGAAGATGATAGATAAGGATATTTTTATTTCAAAATCTAGAATAATTAAGGATATTTCTGAAAGTTATGAATTAGGGGTTAGGAAATGAAGGGTCATTTGATAGCCTTTGAAGGAATAGACGGTTCTGGTAAGTCAAGTCAAGCGCGTTTGTTAAAGGACTGGTTGGAAGCTAAAGGAGTTCCAGTTTATCTAACAGAGTGGAATTCCTCTGAATGGCTTCATGAGACTATCAAGGAGGCAAAAAAGAAGAACTTACTAACTCCACTAACTTATAGCTTGATTCACGCTACCGATTTTGCGGATAGGTACGAGAAGTATATTCTCCCTATGTATAAGGCTGGGTATGTGGTGATATGTGATAGGTATATTTATACGGCATATGCTAGGGACACCGTGAGGGGTTTAAGCCTAGAATGGGTTAAAGACTTATACTCATTTGCAATAAAGCCAGATATAATTTTTTACATTAGGGTTGAAGCTCAAGAGGCTCTGAGGAGGTTAAAGGAAAATAGGCATAAGATAAAGCCCAATGAAGCGGGATCAGACATTTTCCCGGATTTAAAACCGGAAGATGGATTTTTGAAGTATCAGAGTATGGTTTTAAGTGTTTACGATAAGATTTCCGATGACGAGAGGTTTGTCGTGATAGACGGTAAGAAGCCTCCTAAGGAAATCCAGATGACAATTAGAGAGAAGGTTGGGGAAATTCTATGGAAAAAGGGGTGAGAAGGTGGACAAGGGTGTTATAATTTCAATAGAAGGTGTTGAGGGTTCCGGTAGGAGCACTCACTTACAAGCTTTAAAGAGATACTTAGAAGAGGAAGGTTATGGTGTTACGACTATTGGCTTGCAGTCAAGTGAGCTGTTAGGAAATGTGATTAGCCAAGTTAAAAGGGATATAGTGTTTCAAAGGATAACGCTTTTCTTAGCTTATGCAACTGATCTGGCAGACCAGATAGAATACAAAGTGAAGGAAGCTTTGAATTCCGGATTTATAGTCCTAGCTGATGGGTATATTTACACTCTGATGGCGTGGGCCTTATCTAGGGGTTTAGAGGAGGAGTGGGTTACGAAGGTCTTGTCTTTTGCTATAAAGCCCGATTTAGCTATTGCTCTAGTAGCCCCTACCAGGACTATAGTGAGGAGGGTTATTTCAAAAAATGGTAAAATAGACCCATTAGCCTCTTCAGTGGACTTATGTATCAATAGGGACTTGTACACATCTTTCGCTCTTCATGTTAAAAGCTTTCAGAAGCATTTGTTAAGAATTGCTGAAGGGTATGGATTAAGGGTGATTAAGACTAATAAAAGCTTTGAAGAAGTTCATAAAGATATAATCAGCTACGTAAACGGTGTTATTAAATGAGGCCTGAAGATTACGCTAACAAGAATTTAAAGGAGGCAATAGCGAACGCTGGAAGGTCTGAAGAAGAGATTCACGACATGAGGGTTAACTTAAGGAAATATTACGTGGTTTCCTCCTCACTATCTAAGCTTTATTATGATCGTGAATGTCTTTATTTAGCTAAAAGAGTCCTAAAGAAATTAGGAATTATAAGGGATTTCGACGTTATAGGTTGTTATCCAATAGACCGTGAAAAAGAGGTCAGATACGTCTTAGACAAAATAAGGCTTTTATCCAACTGTTATTTACCAAAACTTTACGGTAGTAGATTAGCGGTTTACGAGAGGGTATACTCAATCTATGAAGGGATAAGGAAGGAAGAATTTCATGGGTTTAGGAAGAAGGTAAGGAATTCCTATTATTTGTTGGAATCGGTAGGGGAGGAGTTGAGTCGGCGTCTTAAAGAGATTAGTAGAGAATTAGGTGAAATGAGGGATAAAGCAATAAAATCTACTTGCAACTTTTCTGCTAATATCCCTTATGACGAGAACATTGTTCTTGAAGTAAAGGCCATAATAAGGGAGGCGATTATGAAGAGCGAGTTTGAGCACTTAAAGGCCAGATTTAAGTAATATATGGATAAGCTATCCAAAAGCTTAAATATTTGGATAAGTTAACCATATATCATGTACTCTCTGAAAATAATAAGAAAGCATTTGGCTTTTTACGTAGTAGAAATAATCATAACCTCATTGCTTTTTTACTCGCTTGCGACGCTTTCCTTAAACGTTCAAGTTAAAGTAAATGGGTTAAGTTTCTTCACGTTAGGTGTTTTAGCATACTTTTTTGGACTAAGGCATGCCGTGGATGCCGATCACCTCGCAGCTATCGATAACTCTACAAGAAAACTGATACAAGAAGGTAAAGATTCGACATTTGCCGGTTTATTTTTCTCTTTAGGTCACTCCACAGTAGTAATTTTATTATCAGTAATTCTAATGGTAGCTACTAGATTTACTATGAAGAGCTTGCCGGAACTCGAGAATGTAGGTTCTGTAGCGGGTACTTTAATCAGTGGTGGCTTTCTGTTCCTAATCGGTTCTATGAACTTGCTCGTGTTTATTGAGCTCTATAACGAAGGGTGGAAGAAAGGTAATAACATAGAACAATTATTGTTAAAAAGAGGTTTTATGGCCAGATATTTTAAAGGGTTATTAAGGATTGTGAATAGTCAGTACTATTTGTATCCAATAGGTTTTCTTTTCGGCTTAGGTTTTGATACGGCCTCTGAAACAGCGTTACTAGCGATTTCTGCTGCTTCAGCGGGCGTATTTAGTAATATTCCGATTTATTCCCTTATGATATTTCCATTTTTATTTACAACCGGCATGACGTTAATCGATACAACGGACGGGTTCTTCATGAATTCAGCTTACAGATGGGCTTTCACATCACCGCTTAAAAAATTGTGGTATAACTTGACTATGACGATAATTTCAGTATTTGTCGCTTATTTAGTTGGTGGACTAGAACTTCTAGGATTAATACAGTCCGAGTTTGGTTTGACCGGCTATTTCTGGGATTTGATAGCGGAAATTAACGGTGATGTGTGGTGGGGGAATATTGGAGTTTTAATAATCAGTACTTTCGGAATAACATGGGGTATCTCATACATAATATACAGGCTTAAAATAGAGAAAAACGGGAAAACAGAATATAGTGGCTAGTGATGTTTATAGTATTAGCTCATTTAACAATTACTTCCCAGCTCTCTATTCCGCCCTCTATGACGAAAAATATCGGGTGGGGTTGTATATTTTTCTCTTTCTTTAGTAACTCATACCTATCTGGATCTCTCCACCTCAACTTCTTTAATAAGTGTTGAAATTCATATTCCAATTGCCCCCTCTTCACAGGTAGTTTAGGCAGTGAAAGATCATATCTAACGATCTTCTCTAGCTTAAAATTATATCCCCTTCTTTCACCCTCCAGATATATGAAGTACAAATAATTACCCAAGTAAGTTACTGGGTCTTTTGTAGCCTTAAACCTTATAAGTTGTGGGTGGTTTCTATACCCCCTGGTTAAGCCCATTAGCACTTTTTGTGCTAATAACCCTTCCCTCCAGACGCCAAGTAAACCCTTAGTGTCCAGGTAGGAGGGGTGAATTGACCAAAGCCTCACATATTATATTTATCATCGCTTCTTTTCAAATGTAGTTCAAAATAATATGAAAAAGTTATTTAAACAATTGATATGCCTTGAAATAGAGAGTAGATTAAATGTGTGTCCAAACGTGAAAAGTGAGGGTTAAGTAAGCGTAAAGGTTAACTATCAAGAACGGAATTCCCATTTGATGGGGTAATTCCAGTTATGTTAGGAACAATCCCGTTTGTGTTTACCCGTGGCGTAACTTTTCCTTACTTTTAATTACTTCTAATTCCGCCACGGGCTAAGGGATCATACACATTCACCCATTGGGGCTGGTCGAGGGGAAACGCCACTACCCTCCCATCCAGTTTATCACTCCCCAAACCTCGTGAGCAGAGCCCGTCATCAGTTAGGGAGGATCATCAATAAAAACTAGAGTGTGGAGATAGTGTCGTCGTTAAGCTACAAATTCTGGGATTAACCTTCTCTCCCATAAGACTAGGGCTATGGAGTACATCATGGTGCGAATGCTCCTATTTACTGCCTT
>Ga0081474_127382_pt1 | contig 25238 bp, 36 predicted proteins | sample OneHunmetagenome_2_FD_70978 | JGI IMG/M metagenome (GOLD analysis project Ga0081474, IMG submission 70978) | Ferrous microbial mat communities from One Hundred Spring Plain, Yellowstone National Park, USA v2 (version 2) | ecosystem: Environmental > Aquatic > Non-marine Saline and Alkaline >... | reverse complement strand
TTTTATACCGGAAGCTACCGTTAAGTTTGGTAGGTGGTTGAGGGCTAAGTCCTTACACTTGATCATGAATGAACATAAAATGATTGAAATGAAAGTGTAGGGACAAACGGTAATTCACTTCACCCAGTCGTTAAGCATGGGGTAAAGTGTGTTAAAATTGCAATAGCTGGAAGAACGAGGTTCTTTGTGTAATTTCGTTTATCCAAAACTTGCCTTCTGTCTCGTCCAATAACGCAGAAACGTTTTATATCGAGGTATCTTTTAATCACTTTTTATCCTTCTAAAGTTTTTATCAGCGTTCTTTAGGAGGAGTTACTGAAGTACTAATGCTAATATGGGTTGTGGAACTTTAACGGCGGTGAGTCTTTTTTCCTTAACTGGATTTTCTTTTCTTCCCCTTCTCCTCTCCCATCCCCTTTCCTTTATTTTTTTCCTCATTTACTTCTTCTCTTTTCTTTTCCCAATTAATTACAATCACTGTAAAATTAAAATCTCTTATGTAAAGGAGGTTTTAAAACGATTAATGAATATGAAAGGTGAAAAAATCAAGGCGGTTTTACATCAATTGCGGCTACCGGGCATACGTTTACGCAAGCCATACAGAATATGCAAGCTTGTTCGTTTACCGGGTCGGCCTTCTTTTCACTTGCCGGGTGGCCTGGTGTGTCATACCATTGGAATACGTTTACGGGACATGCGTTTATACATGAGCCGTCTGCTATGCATAAGTCGAAATCTACACCAACTATTGTGCCGTGTATCCCCAACTTCCCGGGTGGTTCTACTGGGCCATAAATTTTATGCCCGTTATGTTCTCCTACTACTTGCCTATTTGTTCTGTAATTGGGATCGATACCCATTCTAATCCCCGATTATAATTTATCGTTAGTTTAAAATATTTTGAACCCCAAATTTGTTCGGGATGGTTATTCTCCACGTAGTAATTAAGACTCCCATTGAGGACTGGGTTTTAAACCTCGACTGGTATAGGAATTCTCTCACAATCTTGGATATAAAGGAAGATGAAAACGGGTATAGGTTATTAATTGAAATTAAAGGGAATTTACCGGATAATTTTCAAAATTCTTTCTCAAGGGTAGGCAAAAATGTATATTTAGGCTCTTTGAGAGTGAATTCGAAAATTTGCTCAATACTTAGCAAATATATTGTGTCTCAAGGCACCGTAATATCAGATTCCATAGCCTGGACTATAATCCTAGACGGTTACAGTGAGTTGAAGAAGTTATTGAAGGAGTTTATCGATTCCAAAATAGAAGTTAAAGTGATGAAAGTTGTTAAAGTTAAGCAAGGCAGTATAATTACCGCTAGGCAAGAGCAAATAGTCAAGATAGCCTTAGAGACCGGTTTTTACGACTTCCCCAGGAGGATAACCCTGAGGAAGTTGGCCGAAAAACTGAACGTAAGCCCTTCAACGCTCTCAGAGATTCTGAGAAGGGCTGAGAAAAATATCATAGAAACTTATTTCAGGGAGAGGGGATTATGAAGCACGGCGGCGTTGAGTGGGTTAACGGTAAGCCGGAGAACATAAACGATTTCAGCGTAAACCTAAACCCCCTCGGGACCCCGGAGTTCATAAAGGAATTGGTTTATGACGCTGTTAGGAATTCCGTTTACTCTTATTACCCGGGTAGTTTAAGGCCGATAAAGGAGCTAATAAGTGAGGTTTATAACGTAGACGTGGGGTTGATAGGGGTTTTTAACGGTTCCTCAGAAGTTTTTCCCTTATTACCTCCTTGTGACGTCCCAGAGCCCAATTTTTCAGAGTATAAGAGGAGGAGGAGTTATTTAGCTAAAGAGGGCAGTGACGAGTTTATTTACCACTTAGAGGGGGATTGCGTGATTACCAGCAACCCGGTAAACCCCACGGGGTCTTATATAAAGAAGGAAGATGTTACGTCCTTTTTAGAGAGAGGTGGTAAGTTATTCCTTGACGAGTCCTTCGTTGACATTAGTTTAATTGAGTCTAGTACCAGTTTAGCTGAGGAGTTTAAGAACGTCCTCATAATCTCATCCTTTACTAAGTCCTTAGCAATTCCGGGCTTGAGGTTGGGTTTCACAATAGGTAGCTTGTCAGAGGAGTTGGAGAGGAGGGTGCAACCATGGAGGGTTAATAGTATAACTTATTACGTTTTTTCGAACGTCTCGCCTAAAGATATTAAGGGTTTCTTTAAGAAGAGTAAGGAGTATGTTAAGGAGTTACACGAACTCCTCGACAAGGTTCCTTCTCGTTATAAAAAGTACAAAAGTGTAGCTCCGTTCGTCCTTTTTGAGTTCCCCATTCACGTTGTAGAGTTGAACAAGGAACTGAGGAGGAGGGGTTTTCAGATACGTGACCCGGAGGGTTTTATAGGGTTACGCCCTACTCACGGGAGGGTGTCGTTAAAAGGGGATATTAATACGTTGATCGAAATCATTAATGAAATTATATGGAATAGTAATGATAAACTTTATTAATATAACAAAGAACATACAATCTGTGTTAGAAAAAGTTATAAAGTACTCAATCATTGGCGGCTTGGGTACAATTGTTAATGAAGGGGTTTTGCTGTCTTTAAAGCCGTACATTCCCGTGAGTGTAGCTTTGGCTCTGGCAATAGAAATTTCGATACTCTTCAATTTCGTACTTAATGACATATGGACGTTTAAGGAGAGGAGGGTCGGTAACTTCATAAAGAGGATGTACAAATTTCACGTCGCAGCAATTGTTGGCGGTGCTATACAATATGTGGTAGTTATAGGTTTGATAATCCTTTTAATACACTACTCAAACCTTACTAGCCTCCTCTTTCTTTTGTTCTTCTCGACACTGCATATTTCCTCAATTTATTTGGCAATAGTTAATTTTATGGGCATAATTGCGGGCTTCGGTGTTAGGTTCATTTTAAGTATAAAATATGTGTGGGCATAGCCCGAGTTTTTATCCACATTCGTTACGAAGGAATCCCCCTATCCGAAGTTGTACGTGAAAGAAAAGCATCGGTGTGTGGGTCGAATTCGGTCTGTAACACGTTTACGTAACTTATCCTTACTTCTAATTTTGGAGGGTGCCATTGTGAAGTCTATGAGCAGTTATGAGGTGGAGGAAGGCACCCGATGAAACTCCCCATGTCCTTGAAGGGAGTGGTTTAACTACCGCTCCCGTAGACGGCATGGGGGTGATGAGGCCGAGTGATCAATAGTCACAAACTATTAGTCACGATGAAGGCCGAACTCTTAAAGTGAAATCAAGGGCTTCATTTTACAGTATAATAAATTCTTTTCCTATTTTTTCCTCTATTTTCAATTTTTATGGGAACTATTTCACCAATTTCTGAAGTGTTAGAAACATGAGGGCCACCGTCAGCCTGTATATCTATCCCTTCAATTTCTACAATCCTCCAAACTTCAATATTAGGTGGCATCCTCTCCGCTAACTTAATTATACCCGGTATTTTCAATGCCTCCTCCTTTTTTAAGAAGTATATTTTTACCGGGATATTCCTCTTTATTATTTCATTTGCTTCTTTTACGATCTCTAAAAGTTTGTTCATATCGTCAATATCAAAGTCGTCCTTAGCGTATTCTGGGGTTATATTACCACCAGTAATTAATGCATTATATTTTTTAAAAGCGATAGAAGCCATTACGTGAGAAGCTGTATGTAGCCTCATCATTTTGTACCTCCTTTCCCAATCAATTACCCCTACTACTTCGTCACCCTCCTTTAACGCACCTCCTTTCACCACGTGGTATATTTCGTCGTCTATTTCCTTAACATCGGTGACTTCCACTTTTTGGCCGTTTACTATTAGATATCCCACGTCGTGTTCTACTCCTCCGCCACCGGGGTAAAAGGCCGTTTTATCTAATACTACTCCGTTTTCATCGACTTTGATTACTTTAGCCTTAAACTCTTTAACGTAACAATCTGTTAGGTAAAGTTTTTCTGTCACAGTTCTTTTTTCAAATTTATAATATAAGTCCCTAACGATACTCTGAATTTGAGACTTTCTGGTTTGACCCTCGTGGGTAAATCGATAATTTTTATTACTTCCTTCTTCTCCTCATCAAATAGGTAGAGCTTATCCTTTACGGCCTTTATCTTAACTCTTTCCCCGTTCCCCCTTAAGTCTACTAACACTGTCACGTGGTCTTTTCCAAGTAATATCTCAACGTCCGGGTCTTCATAACCTTTAAGTGTCAAAGCTAATCCATTCATACTCTTTTACTTGGACACTATATAAGGGATAACATTGTGCCACCCCCTTTTTAAATCTAACGCTTTCAATATATTAATTGACCATGTTAAGTGGAAAAGACTTCCAAAAGATATGGGCTGGTAATGAGAAGATAAAGCTTCCCAAGAGTAAGGATCCCCTCAAGACTAGGATAATTGAGGCTCAGTACAGAGTTAGGTCGATGATAAGTAGACTTGACGCTTATATCGCCAGGATGCAAGAAAGGGACAAAGTGTTGTTCGAAAGGGTTGTTGACGCTCAGATGTCAAAGGACGCTACTAGGGCTGCCATGTATGCGAATGAGGTCGCTGAGATTAGAAAGATTACTAAGCAGTTAATAACTACCCAAGTAGCTTTAGAACAAGTGTCATTAAGGTTAGAGACGATCACCGAACTTGGAGATGTGTATGTGAACTTAATACCAGTAATGGGCGTGATCAATGAGTTAAAGACCAGTCTAAAGGGCATTATGCCAGAACTATCCATAGAGTTATCTGAACTAGGTGATGGGTTGCAAGAAGTTGTAGTAGAGGCTGGTGAATTCAGCGGGATAGGTGCTGCGGGTGTTGCGTCTTCACCAGAGGCGAGGAAGATACTAGAGGAGGCGTCACTAATTGCAGAACAGAGGATGAAGGAGAAGTTCCCAGAATTACCAGCTACTGGATTTGCACAAAAGGCCGAATCCCATTAAAACGTTTTTATATGTTTTCATCTTAAGCTTATAAAATCATGTTATCTATTTTTTATGTATGGCTCAAGATTTTAGTGTAACTCCTTGGGAAGTTAAGGGGAAAGTCGATTACGATAAGTTGATCGTACAATTTGGTACTCAAAAAATCACTGAGGAGTTAAAGGAGAGGATGAGGAGGGACATAAACGACGAACTCCACGTAATGCTTAGGAGGAACGTGTTTTTCTCCCACAGGGATCTCGACCTAATTTTAAAGGACTATGAGGAAGGGAGAGGGTTTTTCCTTTACACGGGTAGGGCACCGTCATTGGGAATGCATATAGGCCATTTAATTCCCTTTATATTCACAAAATGGTTGCAAGATAAGTTCAAGGTTAACGTGTATATAGAGGTTACTGATGACGAGAAGTTCATGAGGAACGTAGAGTATACCTTAGACCAAACAAGGCAGTGGGCTTACGAGAACATACTTGATATTATTGCCGTAGGTTTTGACCCCGATAAGACTTTCGTGTTCCAAGACACGGAGTACATACGTAACATGTACCCCATTGCGATAAAGATAGCTAAAAAACTCACCTTTAACGAGGTTAGGGCTACTTTCGGGCTCGACACTTCTTCTAATATAGGAATTATCTTTTACCCAGCATTACAAATAGCACCGACGATGTTCGAACATAAGAGGTGTTTAATTCCGGCTGGAATAGACCAAGACCCCTACTGGAGGTTACAGAGGGATATTGCGGAGAGCTTAGGGTATTATAAAGCTGCACAAATCCACAGTAAGTTCCTCCCACCGCTAACGGGCCCAGAAGGTAAGATGAGTTCTTCACAGCCTGAGACTGCTATTTATTTAACTGATGACCCCAAGACCGTGGAAAGGAAAATAATGAAGTACGCGTTTTCCGGCGGACAGCCCACGATAGAGCTTCATAGGAAATACGGTGGTAACCCGGATATTGATGTTTCATTCCAGTGGCTTTACATGTTCTTTGAGCCTGATGATGCGAAGATAAAGAAGATTGAGGAGGAGTATAGGTCTGGTAAAATGCTCACAGGTGAGTTGAAGCAGATTTTAATAGAGAAGTTAAACGACTTCTTGGAAGAACATAGGGGGAAGAGGGAGGAGGCTAAAAAACTCGTAAATGTATTTAAATACGACGGTGAGCTCGCTAGAGAGATGTGGAAGAAGATCCACGAGTAGTTTTATACAATCCGAGTTTCTTCAAGTGGTAGACTATTAGATTTGTGGACTTCCTCAACCTTTTTGCAATACCGTAAATTGACTCACCACTTTCATATAACTCCTTTATGAGCTCGATCTCCTCCTCTCCTAGTTTCTTAATCCTTTTACCCATTTTATGCTTTCTTAAAATGCGTAACACTGAGGATTCACTCACGTTTAAAGTCCTACTTATAGCCCTAGCACTATAACCTTGCCTAGCTAATTCCAAAACCTTTTGTTCGTCTACCGTACGCCTCCTCAACTCTACCCCAGCTTTTATAAGTAAATTCCTCACTTTCCCATAACTCATTCCAACTTCCCTAGCTATTTTTCTAATGGAATAACCCTTCTGATAAAGTTCCTTAAGTAATTCAACGTCTACCATATGTTTAATTTTTTAAAACGATCAAATAAATTTTTTCCAGAGTTAGAATGGTCATTAAGGTAGGCACTTGTGGGTTTACTTACAAACACTTTGAATACTTTGAAGCTTTAGAAGTACAACAGACCTTCTATGACGTGGTGGGGGAAACGACTTTAAAAAACTGGAAAAAAAGGGCGGGGGATAGGGTCGAGTTTACGGTTAAAGCTTTACAAGTGATAACTCACGAGTACAATAAAGTGACCTACAAGAGGATGAAAAAGTTTAAGGGGAATGAGAGCAACTTCGGCTTCTTTAAACACACGGAAGAGGTAATTAAGGCTTATGAAATCACTTTAAATGAAGCTAAAGCGCTGGGAAGTAAAGTCATAGTGTTCCAAACCCCATCATCTTTCAAGCCTACGGAAGAAAACATTAACAATCTAAAACAGTTCTTCAGCTCGGTAGAAAAGGGGATTATTTACGCATGGGAACCTAGGGGGGACGAATGGTATAAGATGGACTTAAAATCCCTCTTTGACGAGTTGGGGATAATTCATGTTGTAGACCCATTTAGGCATTCTTCAGTTACTAAGGACAAGTATTACAGACTACACGGTATAGGAGGTGGTGAAGTTAATTACTCTTATAAGTATACTGATGACGATCTGAAAAAGTTGGCAGAAATTGTGTTAAAAGACGAGAACGTTTACGTGATGTTTAATAATATTTACTCCTTTGAAGACGCGTTAAGGTTTAAGAGGTACTTGGAGGGGATGAGGAAATGATAGACTTGTTTTACTCAGTCTTTATAGGCATAATAATGGGTTTATCTGTTGCAGCACCTCCCGGTCCCATAAACGCAATGATGGCTCACGAGTCGTTAAAGTCAGCGCTTCACGGTACGAGCGTCGGTGCCGGTGCGATGACGGCCGATTTTATCTTCTTTTGGATAACATTCTTTTTTAAGTCCTTAATTCCCCAGGGTGCCCTTTTCGTCTTTTACTTCGTCGGCGGTGCTTATATGCTTTATTTAGCCTACGGTGTATTGAAGGTTAAGGGGTTTTCGGCTAGTGTGAGGGGGAGTTATTTAAAGGGTTTGGCAACAGCGTTAGTAAACCCATATCAAATAACGTGGTGGTTAACATTTGGGATATCTATGCTTGAACAGTTTTCAGTATACGTTGCACCAGGGTTCTTTTTAGGCATCATTATATGGATAATAACTTTCCCTAAGGTTATCAATAGGTTAGGGCAGAATTACGTGTTTTACGTGAAAATCTTCTCCTTTTCAGTCCTTTTAATTTTTGGTTTGTATATCTTATACCAAGGTGTGATAGATGTTATCAAAATGTGAGATAAGGCAGAAGATCTGGAGGCTCTTAGAGGAAAAGGACATCGCATCATTCCCGAGGCCTGTTTACGGTAGGATCCCGAACTTTAAGGGGGCTGAAATGGCGTCAAAAGAATTAGCTAAAAGTGTTGAGTTCAAGAGGGCTAAGGTGGTGAAAATCAACCCCGATTCCCCACAAAGGCCCTTAAGGGAGTTAGCGTTAAGAACGGGTAAAATAGTCCTAGTCCCCACACCTAGGTTAAAAGGCGAATTCCACTTATTAGACCCCTCTAAAATTGACGATTATAAGGAGGCCTCAACAATCAAGGGTTTCATGAAGTATGGTGAAGTCGTAGACATTTATTCCATTCCTAAAGTTGATATGGTAGTTGTGGGCAGTGTTGCAGTAACTTTAAACGGTGATAGGGTTGGTAAGGGTGAGGGTTATAGCGAGTTGGAGTTCGCAATACTTAGGGAGTTGGGGAAAGTTGATGAATTAACCCCAGTAGCGACTACTGTTCATGATGTTCAAATAGTTGATGAGATCCCTACAATGCCCTATGATGTCCCGGTCGACATTATAGCCACGCCGAGCCAATTAATTTATACTAATAGGAAGAGGGAAAAACCTAAGGGGTTATATCTTGAGTACTTGACCAAGGAAAAGATTGAGGAAACTCCCTTTTTGAAGAAGTATTTAGCCAGTAAAGGTAGAAATAACGTCTTTTAATTCACTGCACAACTCCTCAGCTTTCTTTAACAGTTTGTTCCTTAACTCCTCCTTGTTCACGTTGTAAATGTACTTAGGTCTTCCACCCTTATTATTTCCTCCCTTCTCTTTTTCTATTAACCCCGCATCAGCGAGTTTTTTGAGTACCAGGCTAGTCCTACTTTTACTTATCCCCAGCTCTGCCGAGATCGTATCTACGTCCTTCCCCCCTTTACTCTCTATGATTTTGAGGAACGCTTCGATTTCAGCGTCCGAAAGACCGTAAGCTACAGCTAGGAACCTTTTAAAAATCGTGCTTTTTTCAGTAATTTCAATACTCATGATTTTACCACCTTACATCATTTATACTTAATATTCATTTTTTTAAATTTAACTACTATTCAACCTTTACGTTTATTTATTAAAATAATGTAAGTATTATCTCAAGATGAAAAAAGAGGAATTGAAGGAGGTAATACTCTCGTTACTTAAAGAGAGGAACGGGCTGACTTCTACTGAAATAAGGGACATGCTAATTGACAAAGGTGTAGAGTTTAACATGATAGAATTCAGGGAGGCCTTAGCTGACTTAGTTAGGGAGGGTAAGGTTAAAAAATTGCCAAATTACGAAAAGAAGAAGTTCCTATTTTACTACGAGAAAGGGTAAGCATTTATCCGTTTTTGTTTTCGTTAGCCTGTTGATTTTCAACAACATGAATGACCTTTTCAGCTATTTTCATGAACTCCTTAGAGGTGGGGCTGTCGGGATACTTCAGGAAGAAGGGCTCCCCTAAATCGTTCGCTTGTGCTATTATTGGGTCTAACGGTATTTGGCCTAGTAGGGGGACTCCCATTTCTTCGGCCATCCTCTTTCCTTTTCCTTCACCGAATATATAGTAAGGCTTATTGTCAGACGGGCAGATGAAATAGCTCATGTTCTCTATTACTCCTAAAATTCTGCCGTTAACGGTTTTAGCGAAGTTAATAGACTTCTTAACAGCTAATGTTGATACTTCTGAGGGGATGGTGACTATTATCATTCCAGTTAAGTTCGGAACTAGTTGGGCTACTGAAAGTGCTTCATCACCTGTCCCCGGGGGCATGTCTATTATTAAATAGTCAAGCTCACCCCAGTTAACGTCTCCCAAGAACTGTTTAATCGCAGTGTGCTTTATTGCACCTCTCCAAACAACCGGTGTGTCGTCTTTAGGTAAGAGGAAGTCTATAGATACTACCTTAATACCAAAGGGGCCAGTTACCGGAGTTATGTTCCCTTTATCATCGGCTGTAAGGAATTGCCCCCTAACGCCTAACATCTTAGGTACTGAAGGTCCGTGAAAGTCTACGTCTACAATTCCTACAGACCTACCAGCAGCAGCTAATGCCATAGCTAAGTTCGATGAAACAAAGGACTTACCTACACCGCCCTTACCGCTCAGTACTGCGATCTTATACCTAACAGTCTTCATTCTTAACTGTATTTTGATATCAACCGCCTGGGGCGCTTGTGGGGCTACTTTTCTCAAATCCCTAGGCTGTCTTTGGGGGGTTGAAATCCTAAAGGGGTTTTCGCTCATTTAATCCACACTATAAACTACTATCTTCGTATTGACTAATAATTTTATCTAATGATAATAGTAGTTGTTGGACTCTTTCATCAGAAAGCCAATCAACGCTTTCACACTCACCTTTTAAAACCTTTTCTACAACATCCTCCCAACTCTTGTTAGTAGTGTCGAGTTCGCAGTAGTTGTCAAAGTATTCTTTAGCCTCCTCACTCACACTTCCGAGTATCTCGGCCATAACGTTTTCAGCCACCTTCAGTTCGCTCCACCCCCTCCTCTTTAACTCCTCATAAAGGGTTAGGGGGTTCCTCCTCAGTACGATTACCTTGTCAGCCTTCGGTACTAGACCGGGATAGACGGTCTCAACTATTACGTCTTTGTGCGTTTTAAAAAAATCCCCCAAGAGTTTCTCAGCCTTTTCCTCATCTATTATATAAGTCTGTCTTTCCTCATCGTACTCGGTGTAAGCCCTATTCTGAATTAGAAAAGAGGAGAGGTGAAAAATAACATAACCTTCTCCCAACTTCTCCTTTAAAAGTTTTGAAACTACACTCTTACCAGTCCCTGGAGTACCACTGATGAGTATTATCACAAGATAAGTTATTCACCAGAAGGCTAAAACGGTTTCGATGACGTAAAGTGCAATCGAAAGCCCTATTAAAAGGATTTTAACGCTTCTGTCTCCCCCACCTTTTATTATCTCGTAAACACCGTAGGGGAACATGGCTATTCCGAGTATTAGTAACGCGAGTTCTATCACGTTCATAAACTAGTACTTCTCTCACTCAGCTTATAAGCCACTAGGGCAAGTAATAACCCGCTTATTGTACCGCCTATGTGGGCAAGGATGTTTATATTAAGGAAGGGGAGTAGGAGGCTGTCACTAAGTATTAACGCTGCGATCAATATGATTAACCCTCCAGATTGCCTCTCCCTTAAGTAATCTAAAAGTGAATAGTATGCTAAAAGGCCAAAAATACCGCCGGACGCACCAGCGGAAGGTAAGCCGTTAGGGTAGACTATTAAGTATAAAACGTTACCGAATACGCCGGTTAAGACGAAGATGAAGATCTCTTTCATACCTTCTCTCCCCCTATAAAGGTAATAAATAAAGTATAGGGCTATTGAGTTGAAAGCGTAATCGATGAGGCTGGGAGTGACTACGATTGAGGTTAGTAATTGCCAGTAAAAGTGATAATAAACTATTAACGGATTATATTGGATTAAGTAATATAAGAGGTAAGGGTTGTAAAGGTAAAGGAGTTGCCCCGTTACATAACCCGCTGTAACCATTAAAAAAATCACTAGGGTAGGATTTAACCTCAAGACTATCACACATAAACGAAGAAAGTTAGGAAGAACGCAAACGCTACTGCTACTAACCAAACCGTCCTATTCCATCTAAATACTTTAAAACCGTCTAATGGTGGTACTGGGATTAAGTTAAAGAAGGCCACCCAGCTATTAAAGGAGAAGAGTTCAAGTAAGAATATTTGCGCCAACAAGGGTAAATGTACGCTATTTACAACTATTATGAGGGAAATTAACGCTATTGCGAGGTTTGTTACCGGGCCCGCTAACGCTGTCTTTCCCTCTAAATCTTGTGATAACAACCCAAACCTACACATAATTGCGGTATAACCGGAAGCAAATACTACAAAGCCTATCCCGGTAATACTACTTATTAAGTTTATTAAAAGCGTGGCCAAAAAACCTTTAAAACTCAATACAAAACGTGATGCACAACCGTAATTCCTAGCCGACTGTCTATGGGCTATTTCATGGGGCACTATGGCTATCGTGGCTGTAACTATTGGTATTAACACGAAAAGGACCGGGTTCGATGAAATATACGAGGGGCGTATATATACGATTCCTAGAGAGAGAATAGCTAATATAAAAGAAACGGCCTCGTTTATGTTTCTAAATCTCCACTCAAGTTCGTCGAGGAAACTCAAGATTATCTTTTGTCATTCTCAGTTTGTAATTTAAAATTTTTTGTTAACGGTACTAACATAATTCTCAATTTTAAGAAAAGGCGGAAAGCGATTTTCCTATTTGCGTTAACTTTATACCGCGTGATATAACGAATTTCGCAACGTGACCTTCAGCTTACCCTCATTTATCTAGCCTGAGTTATCACAAATTGTGAGTAAAAATTCAGATCCAAACCCCGAGCGGTAGAATTTAACACTAAAGAAGGCGACACGCTCATAACGAAAGTTAAGGACAATTTGGAAATAAACAATACAATACTACTAAGGAGCGAGAAAATATGAAAGTGTTAATTGGATTAGCTTTCCCGGGAATAGATGTTAGTGAAGACAGTCTGACAAAGCGTGAGATTTACCTTACAAGAATTTCATTATTCGAAATAGTGAAAGGACGTGAACGCGGGATTGAAAAGCTTGTTTACTTGCAAACCCTGGTACCGCGAAGTTATAGCCCTTCATTTGTAAAAGCTCCTTATTTACTCGTGAAAATCATAAATAGCTCACATTAAAGAAGATCGAAGACATGACGATTTAATGTCCTTATATTCTATTATCGGCGTTAGCTAACGGTACGGTTCTATGCAAAAGGAGATTGAGGAGAAGGGAATACCTCATAAGGGAAGGGAGTTACTCACTCCTTATTATAACGTTTGAGGAATAGTTGATGTTCGGAGATTCTAAAACCCATACAAACCCCCTTCTTTTATCGTCTATCGAAACTAGTTTTTTATCAATTACACCCTCAAAGTTCACTTTAGACAACTTCCTAAACGCGTTAAAAGTTTCAAATACCACGAACTTGTAAGGGTAAGGCATATTAATGTCAACACAACTTGTTGAAAGCATATTTCTAACGCTTTGTTCAGCCACAACGTTAAAGAATTCCGGCTTGGTAAAGCTCACTTGTGAAAGCCCGTTGTAGTTTACTAAGATTACGAAATCGTGCCTATCTTCATTTATCCATAGCTCAAATACAGTCCCTTTACCACACTCTTCAACTCCTTTAGAATGGAGGTAAGTAGTATAATACGCTCCCCCGTCCTTTACGTATTCGATCAGGGCGTTTGAAAAAGACTTAGGTTTTACCCCCACTTTTTCTACCTCTTCTACTACGTGCTTACTTAATCCTACTATTTCACTCTCCTCGGTCAGAAACTTGACGTCACCTTGAAGTTTGTTAATAAAAGCTTCAAATCTCACAAAAAATTAATGTATTCCTATTTCCTTATATACTTTGCATATATTTCTGCTTCTATATTCATATTTTTCATCAGGATCTGTTCTATTATTTTAAAATCTTCATCCTTAGGTTGGGAGTTTTTGATTATATTTTCGACCTCCTCAAGCATTTTTACGGCAATTTCCAAGGACATAAGAAAGTATTATAAGTCAGAGTACTTAAATAATTTGCAACATAGAGTTAGTATTACTCTCTATGTTTTAATTTTCGGTCATGTCCCGGTATTTCTTTGCAATATCTAGAACTTTTTTCACAACTTCGACCGGGTCTTTACCGAAAACGTAAGTATTGGGCTCAACACTCTTACCGCCCAAATGAACTACACAATCCAAGTCCGGGTTGTAAACAGCAATAACGTCATTTACAATATCTTCATCTGAAGCGTAATCGTGAGGGCCCGCATAAGCCACTTTGAAGTTCAAGTCTTGGATAGCGCGCTTAACCCTCTCATCAAACTTAATATTCATTACAGACCTAACCTCATTGTTCCTCTTCATGACGTTTAAGAGTATCTTCGATAAGTGCTTACTAGCCCCCCACATGGGTTTTGACGCCGGGGAAGGAATTCCCATGACTTTAGTTATCCTACCGGCTACGGCTATTACGTCCTTTTCGCCCTTAGCGTTCTGTTTAGCGAAAGCAATATTGCTTAACACTTCGGGAATTAAGGGGGTTACTAAAGGGTTTTGAAGCATTGAGAGGGCTAACTCAAGCCTCTCCTCCTCCCCGCTGTGATATAAAAATTTACAAATGTCACAATCAATTGGTATGCTTTTGTCCTTCTCCCTATGGTACTTACAGAACTTAAACTCACTTAACATCCTGAGTGAGAAGTCAGTGATATAATACATCGAACTTTTAATGTCAGTAATGTCGGCTAAGTCCTCTAATAAACTATTAATCTCCTCCTCACTTAACCCCATTTCTTTAAGCCTATTTACCCCTTTCTCCTCACTCTCGTCTAAGTACTGCTTTACTGCGGGCTGAGTAACACCTAAAATACTCGCTATTTTACTCTGGCTCATCCCCCTCTCCCTTAACTTTTTAGCCAACAACATCCTAATTATTGGAATGAACTCCTCCGTGATGAGTGTTAGTGGTGTTTTCACCACAGTTGAAAATAAGTGGAACGGCAAATATAAGGCTGTTGACGGAAGCTTACATGTAGTAAACACAAGAGAGGGCTCCTTTGCTTACATAGCAATAGGGATAGTAAGAGGGAAAATTGATGGGGATAAGTTCACCGTAGATGAAATAGATCACAAGGAAGAATACTGTGAGAATTGCGACGCTGAGGAGAGGATGAGAGAGTTAGAGTATAATGAAGTGCTTGACGATGAGGTAGATATCGTCTTCCTCGATAGAAAACCCTCCTTTGACAACTTCAATCAAGGTAGGTTTATAAGCATAGTCAAAGACCCCTCGACGACAATAGAGTATAGCGGAAAAACTCCGTGGTTAATCCCGGCATACGAGAAGAACGGAATAAGGGGGGCTTATTTTAAGCTCTTTGACTTCTCTTGGGTATTTCTAGTGGAGACGAACCTCAAACTGGACTGGGGGACAGTCCTTTCAATTTTATACACGCTCGGAAGGGAACCCATTGCTGAAGCCTTAGGCTATAATTACCCCCTCTTCTTAGCCGATAAAGTTGCTAAATATTACCGCGATAGGGAGGCTAAGGTATTAAACTTACTGGTACAAGATAGTTACAGAGGGTTTAGGAGTTTAGTGGAAAGACATAGAAAAGGTGGAATTTAATGCTCTTCCTTGAGACTGAAGGTAGATTAAGGGAGATAAGGACTTTCACGAGGCCCACAGCAGACGGTAGGGGGACAATAACTTTTAAGGTGTTCGTAATAGAAATGCCTTTCACGAGAAACATACAGTTAGAACCCGGTAAATTGGCGGTAGTGGAAACGATAAAAGACAACCATTACCTATTACTCGAGGTTTCCGATTACATACCTCAACACTACGGTATGATAAACTTAGACGGGAACATCCCCCCGGAGCTAAGGGAGGAAATAATGAAGAGAATAGACTGGGAGAGTAAAGAAGCGTGGATCGAGATCTTCGCCTCACCCGTGGGCTACGTAATGAGCCAAAACGACGGGAAGATAGAGTTCAAGAGGGGTTACATCCCCCCACTCCCCGGTTCTAAGGTCAAATTCTTAACGGCTGAAGCCTTTGAGAAGTTCATCTTCTATGAGGACGGTACACCTATAGGAAAGGTAGTTAATGAGGACGCATTATTAAAGGTAAACTTGAGGAAGGCAATAAATTACCACATGGGGATATTCGCTTATACCGGCTCCGGAAAATCCAACTTGACTTCATTAATTATTCGAAGGGTACTCAAGAACTTACGTGATGTAAAAGTCGTTATAGTTGATGTTTCTATGGAATACGCGGTATTACTACTAGACCAACTTTTAGAGAACGAGTCGAGACTGGTTAGCCTGGAGAGGTTACCCTTAAATGAAATCGACGCCGGGAAAAAGCTGATTAGGACTCACGTTATACCAGAGGAACTCCAAGACTTCAGAGACTTAATAAGGAAGGGCTTCGAGAAGCTATACGTTGATAAGAAGTTAAGGAGGCTATATGTACCCCCTCAAGGGATTACATACCTAACTTACGGTTTACTAATAGACATGGTTAGGAGCCAAATTGAGGATAAATATGTCGCAACGTCACAAAAACCCTTCTTCATGACTTTATTACAAGAACTTGATAAGCTGATGAGGGAGAAGAAATTAGGTAAAGACGACATAGTTGACGAGACGATTTACGACGTATTAAACGAGGTTGAGACGAAGGCTAGGGAGGCTGGGGTCAGGGAGAACTCCGTGATCTTCACCTTCATGTCCTCTCTGAAATCCTATTTAGAGCTTAAGCCCGCTGAGAGCGAGGAGTATGACGTAGAGGCTTTGGCAATTGAAGTACTAGACCAAGACCCCTCCTCGCCGAGACTTTTCATAATAGAAGCACCTAACATGGACGATGCGAGATTAATAGTCTCAATGCTTATAGAACAAGTCTTCATGAGGAGGAAGAGGTCTTATTCCACTAACCCAGCAGTGCTATTCGTACTGGACGAGGCACAAGAGTTCATACCGTTTGAGACGAGGCAAAAGGACTATAGTGAGCAGTCATCAAACGCTGTTGAAAAATTGTTAAGGCACGGTAGAAAATACCACTTACATGGGTTAATAAGCACGCAGAGATTAGCTTACCTCAACACTAACGTCTTACAACAAATCCACACTTACTTCGTGAGCACCTTACCGAGGCCATATGATAGGCAATTAATCGCTGAAACCTTCGGGATTTCAGACTCTTTGGTAGATAAGACATTGGACTTTGACGTTGGGCAGTGGTTATTAGTGAGTTTTAAGGCCGCATTAAAAGAGGACATACCGGTGATGTTCAAGGCTGATAACAATATTACCGAGTTAAGAGAAAATTTACAGAGATTAGTTTGAGCGAAAAGGAGGAGATTATAAGATATATATCGACATTCATAAATAGTAAGGAGCTAATTGAGGCGTTTAAGAGGGTAGATAGGCGTGACTTCTTGCCGAAAGAGGTTAGGCATTTAGCCTATTCGCTAAAACACGTTGACGACGCTCTGCCGATAACTAAACGTTATAATACTTCAGCTCTAAGCTTGGGGCTTAAAATGCTAGATCTCCTCGAGCTTAAACCCAACGATAAGGTTCTTGAGATAGGTACTGGGAGCGGGTATTACACAGCTTTAATAGCTGAAATAGTAGGTGATGAAAACGTTTATTCCTTAGAAAATGATGAAGAGGTTTTCAACCTAGCACTGAGAAACTTGAAGAGCAGAAGAGTCCACTTAATCTTCGGTGACGGAAGTATAGGTTATCCGGAAGGCGCACCTTACGATAAAGCGATAATATGGGCCGCTTGCCCTACCTTCCCCTTTGCTATATATCAGCAGTTGAAGGATGGCGGAATATTAGTCGCCCCTATAACTGATAAGCAAGATAGGCAAGGGCTGTATAAGATCGTGAAGGGGAAATCGCCTTTTGCCATAAGGCTTTTCGACGTTATATTCTCAAAGCTCACGGGGCTTTGTGGTTTTTGGTATTCCTAAGCGTATGAGGACTAGGGCCGTGAAAGTCCAACAATGTTTTCAAAAAGTGAACATCACGTAACGTTTTTACGTGACTAATCGTTATTTTCGATTGCTTCTAATCCTTCCTAAGCTTGTGCCGTAGTCAGCAGTTTCCGATTAGCCGTGAAGTTTATATACTTTGTATGTAAATTTAAGTACAGTCACACCAGATGGGTGGCTATATCACGACGAGGTGTGACGGTGAATAAAAGATGTGCGGGTTTTCCCATCAGATGGTAACACTCTGATGGGTGGGGTTATCCCGCTAAAGGGGCGGAGGGGTATGAACGGGGCATTGCCCCGTGACTCTGTTGAAGCCCAACGGCTGAGGATTGGATACAAATTCATGAAAATTCAATGAAGCCCAAACCCCATGTGCTATCAGATCCTTCTCCTTTACCAGCTTTTCTAGGTTTTAAATTAAAAGCGTTTCCCTCACAATAGTTGGACTAATGATGATTAGGAAGCTTTCGTAGTAGCCTTACAATGTCTAGTGTGGATTGATAACTACATCATCATCCCCTTTTTCGAGACTTATCTTCATTGATTAGGGGGATGAGTTTTTCTTTTTAAAATATAGCGGACCCGCCGGGATTTGAACCCGGGACCACCGGCTGTCTACCGGCCGTTAGGAGGCCGGCGCTCTGTCCTGGCTGAGCTACGGGTCCAGGCTGATTATAAATTAAAAAACATAACTTAAAGGTTTTTCTTTCCGCCTAATACGCCATCAAATTGACGAATCCACTCAATTCCCTAAATACAATTTTGAACTTTCCGCCTAATTACGCGATCAATGAAAGAGCGGAGTTCATAACCAGACAATCAGCACTCTAACGCTTTTATTCCAAAAAACCTACTTTCTTACTAATGGTAACACTAGAGGAGTTAAGGCAAGCCTTCAAACCAAAGTTAAAACCCATAATTTGGGAAAACAACAAGTTAACAATCCTAGACCAATCAGCACTACCCTTTGAAAAAGTATTCGTACAACTGAAGACACCGGAAGACGTTGCGAACGCAATTAAGACCATGAAAGTTAGGGGTGCACCGGCAATAGGCATAACAGCAGCTTACGGTATGGTCTTAGCAGTAATTGAGGCAAACGAAATAAATGAGGCAATTAAATTGTTACAGAACGCTAAAAGCGTAATGGATAAGGCGAGGCCTACAGCAGTAAACCTATCTTGGGCTACTTCAAGGATGTTAAATAAGGCTAAACAACTCATAGAGAGCGGTGAAGCTAAAAATGTCAAAGAACTGGTTGAAGCCTTAAAGGAGGAGGCTGATAAAGTCTTTGAGGAGGAATTAGAGGCTGAACTAAAGATGGGTATGTACGGGTTGGAGAAAATCAATGAGGGTGACACAATACTTACACAATGTAATGCGGGCGGGTTGGCAACTGGCACCGGTTTGGGCACAGCACTGGCTCCGGTAAAACTAGCACATATGTTGGGCATGAAAGTCTCAGTAATAGCACCCGAAACTAGGCCTTGGTTACAAGGTAGTAGGTTAACGGTTTATGAGCTCTTAGAGGAGGGAATACCGGTAACTCTGATAACCGACACGGCCGTAGGTTTAGTGATGTACAAGAAAATGGTTAACAGCGTAATGGTAGGTGCGGATAGGGTGTTAGCTGACGGGCATGTGTTTAATAAAATCGGGACATTTAAGGAAGCAGTTATAGCACACGAGATGGGAATTCCGTTTTATGTCTTAGCCCCGACTTCAAGCTTCGATTTAGTGAGCAAAGTTGAGGACGTGAAAATTGAGGAAAGGGACCCCGACGAGGTTAGGACTGTTAGGGGTGTACCTATCGCACCACCTAACGTAAAAGTATATAACCCCGTCTTTGACGTCACCCCGCCCAAGTACATTACTGGGATAATCACAGAAAAAGGGATTATTTACCCACCCTTTGAGAAGAACGTTAGAAAGATCGTAGAAAGGTAAGGCAGTCCTTTGAGGACTGCCATGTTTAACCGTTTGTCCCTACACTTTCATGATCGAGTGTAGGGACTTAGCCCATAGGTCATGGGACTCCAACGGCATGGTGCTCACATCTCCGTAATCACTCCCACCCACATCGGCGTGAGAGGACATCCCTTATCAACAAAAATTCGTTATAAACGGACAAAAAGATTTCTATTAACACGAAAAAGGATTCAGCCCCAAATAACGGCTCGACTTTTAGCTCACATTATTTAACCCACGCAACAAGTGGTTATATATGATACTGGGTTATTTCGACGGGCTTTGCGAACCCAAAAACCCCGGAGGAATTGCGACATTCGGTTACGTAATCTTCCTTGAGGACGGGAGAACCGTTAAGGGTTACGGGTTAGCTTCAAAACCCTATTCCCCTGACTCAACAAACAACGTTGCTGAATACACCGGATTAATTTGCTTATTAGAGGAAATGAAAAGGCTCAACATAAGGAACCCACTAATAAGGGGTGACTCACAACTCGTTGTAAGGCAATTAAAGGGAGAGTATAAGGTCAAGTCAAAGAGGATCTTACCTTTATACGTTAGGGCTACGGAACTCCTTAACGAATTGGGTGGAAAGGTGGAATGGGTTCCTAGGGAACAAAACAAAATAGCTGACGAGCTTAGTAGGGTTGCTTACGAACTAGTACTAAGAGGTGAGCTGAATAAAGTAGGATGTATGAACTTATAAAAAAAGATTTATATTACTCTATAAAAAATTATCTCATGGAAGACGTTGAAGTAAGGACACATACAGCCCTGCACGTCCTCAAGGGGGCAGTTAGAAAGGTCTTAGGTGCCAAGTGGACTGCAAGTACTTATGTTAAGGAAAACCACGGTAGGTTGACTGTTAAATTCGAGAGGAAGCCCACAGAAGAGGAGATGAAGGAGGTTTTCAGACTAGCTAACGAGAAGGTCAAGGAAAACGTAAAGATACTCACTGAGGTTTTGCCCAGAGATGAGGCGGAGAAGAAATACGGGGACGAAATTTACGACTTGTTCCCCGTACCGGCTGAAGTTAAGGAGTTAATAATCGTAATAATTCCGGACTGGAATATAAACGCATGCAATAAGAAACATACCGAGACAACCGGGCGAGTAGGGGAAATCATTGAGGATTATTGGCGTTTTAGAAATGCTAAACAACTCCTCGAAATAGCTTTTAATATAAATCCGGAGAGTGCTTGAAAAACCGGGTGCGAGTTAGTGCGGTATTTATATAGCCGTGGGGGGGGGATAAGAATTTTAAAACCACACAGCGAGTAAACCTCTTTCAAAAGTTCACTTTTAATCTGATGTAAATCGAGTAAAAGAAATACCCATAATACAGTTTATATCGCAACGTTATATTGAGGGCGTAAAGAAAGACGAGTGAGGAAATACCCATAATATGACAACCTTTTTATTCCTTTGAGATAATGATTAATTGAGGGTTTTCCGATGAAAAGCCTACTTGACCCGTCGGGGTTGGCCCGAGGGGGATGAGAGTAGGTAAAGCCTTGACCCGTCGGGGTTGGCCCGAGGGGGATGAAAGGCTTTTAAAATTTCCCAAGCGTGATATCTATTGAATGAATATCACGTCTTTGTTAAGAAAATAAATATGTCATAAAATTTCTATTACATTGAATTGAATGAATATCACGTCTTTGTTGACGAATCTTATGATACGAGGTTTTTCGTATTAGCTATAGTATGGGTCAAAAAGATAAGCGAAGTCAAAAGACTGAAATTGAACGCTTTAAATAAAATCGGAAAATCTAGATACAATTTCCATTTTAAAGACGATCCACAAGAGATAAAGGATGTGTTCATGGAGGAGACCTTAGATAGCCCTATTAACGCGGGCGTAATAATATTTAATAACCAACCTAAGTCTTGTAAGGAATACGCGGAGTATTACGTAGCGGAAGTCGTGAGGGTGTTACCTATTAGTAACTCTGTAGTCACCATTTACGTCAAAGGGCTGAAAAACTGGATAAGTAAGGACTGTGACCTCCTAGCCGAGGCAGTAAAGGTAGGGATACCAAACGGGAACGCAGTAAAACTAAATTTACGTGCAAGTGAGAGAGAAGGTATAGAGGTTGCGGATTACATTGCGTCATCTTACAGGAAATGTCTGCATGATAAGGAAGATTTGTGCGATAAACTGGAAAGTAAACTGAAGTTCATTTATAGAAGGTAGGAGAACTAAATTGTTAGTGAAAACTTATGTTTGATACTGATATTAGAACTGTTAATTCTCATTTGACGACCCTATAACCCCTGTTTGAATTCTATCTTATTAAAACATAGGAAATTATTTTGGATCAAGGGGTACTTTTGAACGAAAAGCTCTGCAAGGAGAAAATTAGTGAGAGGGAAGTTAGGTATAACGTAAATAAAAATAATGTATGTCTAATTACACTTTCAATTCCATCAAGGATTATCTAGTAGACGAATTAAGAGCAAACAACTTTAACGTCTATGTCTTTCAATTCCATCAAGGATTATCTCAGTTTAGAGTTATTCGAGAAAACAGTAAATAGCGGTGGTCTTTCAATTCCATCAAGGATTATCAGAGTAAAATTTTTTAAGCAGATTAACTACACTTTCTGTACTTTCAATTCCATCAAGGATTATCCCTACGTCCAGGGATCCCATAACGAAAGCGTTGCAGAGTTGTCTTTCAATTCCATCAAGGATTATCATGTGCTAATGTCCGGAACCATGCCGAGTGAAAAGTACCTTACTTTCAATTCCATCAAGGATTATCTTAACGATAGCCCACTTCTTAATGAAAATCGCAACGACCTTTCAATTCCATCAAGGATTATCATCTTCTAAATCTACTCCTTCATCTTCAGCGGTTTACGTCTTTCAATTCCATCAAGGATTATCGGATTTGTTCTGCAATTTGATTAGCCTGTGTAACTAACGCTACCTTTCAATTCCATCAAGGATTATCAAGAAAGAAATTTGAAGAGTTTTACACTAAGTACCAAGAAGAGCTTTCAATTCCATCAAGGATTATCGAAGAGAGGTGGTGGAGGTGGTGAAGCCGAAAAACTGGTGGCTTTCAATTCCATCAAGGATTATCATCGGTGCATTGAGTATAAGAAAGTCACATAAAGTAAAATAACTTTCAATTCCATCAAGGATTATCGTGAACAATGTGGAGTCTACATCGTGGGCAGTATTACCTTACCTTTCAATTCCATCAAGGATTATCCTTATATTATCAACTGCGAGGTAGAAGCTGTTTACTATATCGCTTTCAATTCCATCAAGGATTATCAAGTTAACAGAGGATGGAGAAAAACTCGCTAAGAGATTAACTTTCAATTCCATCAAGGATTATCTGGTGATTATAAGATCGAATGAGCTAGCGTACCTAGCCTTTCAATTCCATCAAGGATTATCAAGGCATTCGATAACATGGCGTTTTGTAAAGAGTATCAAAAACTTTCAATTCCATCAAGGATTATCCCTGTAACAGTCCCAGCACCACCATCACCGTCATCAGTCTTTCAATTCCATCAAGGATTATCAGATAATACCAACTCTGGATGGCCTGGACGGGTTCTGGCACTAACTTTCAATTCCATCAAGGATTATCCACCATAACTTTACAGACTCCAGCAAACCTGTTACCATCCTTTCAATTCCATCAAGGATTATCGTTAATGTCCTCGTTAGCTTGTTCGGATGAAGGAATGTACTTTCAATTCCATCAAGGATTATCAAGAATTTTGGGGATGTTACCAAAGCGAGAGATTCATGAATACTTTCAATTCCATCAAGGATTATCATTGAAACAAAAAGAAGCCTAGAAAGCAGGGGGATAGACTTTCAATTCCATCAAGGATTATCATAGTGCTGCATGCAGTAACTAATGGAATTATGCAGCACACTTTCAATTCCATCAAGGATTATCTCTGTCCTACTTGGAAGTTATGTATAATGTAAAAGTAAATACTTTCAATTCCATCAAGGATTATCATTGGGAAATCCCAGACATGATAATGAGGGATCTTAGGACTTTCAATTCCATCAAGGATTATCTAAAGCGACACTGAATAGTCAAGGTGAAATAACTAGTGCATCTTTCAATTCCATCAAGGATTATCTATTCAATCCTAGTATAATGAATTTCTTATTCTTTAAACTCTTTCAATTCCATCAAGGATTATCCTTGGGGGTTTACAATTGTTGTAAAATACGGTATTTGCCTTTCAATTCCATCAAGGATTATTGCTCTGTCGGTGTACGTTCGTCTTCTAACTTTGTAGCCTTTCAATTCCATCAAGGATTATCAACTGCAGCAGTTTCTTTCAATTTGTCTATGTATTTTATGCTTTCAATTCCATCAAGGATTATCTTGCCGCTATTTAGCGAGTACATGAAGCAATATAAATTCTTACACTTTCAATTCCATCAAGGATTATCAGCTAATTAAGTTTCTTCTCATTGATTCCTAATATTATATACTTTCAATTCCATCAAGGATTATCAAAAAAGAAAGATGATTTAGAAGATATTTTCACAGAAGCTTTCAATTCCATCAAGGATTATCTCATCTAACTCCTCCACCTCATCAAATCGTTTGGCGCATCTTTCAATTCCATCAAGGATTATCCGGGCGTGGACTTAAAGGTACCGTCAGTAGACCAGGTTACTTTCAATTCCATCAAGGATTATCTAATAACCAAAGCGGAATATACGGCTTTGGATCAGTTTACTTTCAATTCCATCAAGGATTATCTAGGTGAATTGAAAATCATGAGTGAGTCACCTCGCTTATCAACTTTCAATTCCATCAAGGATTATCCCAGTAGAGGTAGTAATAATAATAAGCTTTTACTTAATGGACTTTCAATTCCATCAAGGATTATCAAAACTTCTAGTTGTGTATTTGTATAAGCATATATGCTTTCAATTCCATCAAGGATTATCTTGTGAAAGAAAGGAAGGAAAGAATACAAAAAATCAGGCACTTTCAATTCCATCAAGGATTATCAGAATTGGGAAAGGAGGGCAGATATTTTCGCATACGAAACTTTCAATTCCATCAAGGATTATCTACCTCCTTGCTGGAGTTTTATTTATGCTGGGGATAATAGCTTATCTTTCAATTCCATCAAGGATTATCTCTACTTTATGGTTATTCGAATGGACTAGAAAAATTGCTGTGGCTTTCAATTCCATCAAGGATTATCAATTTTATTACTTGAGAGGATAGACTCCCAATTCATGGTTTCTTTCAATTCCATCAAGGATTATCAATTTATCAGGATAGAGTCCAAGTAGAGCCAAGGAAAGCCCACTTTCAATTCCATCAAGGATTATCCGAAGAAAAACAAAAGGTGCTTGAAACACTAAAAAGAGACTTTCAATTCCATCAAGGATTATCAATAAGGAATTATTAGTTTACAGGGGTTCGGCGACTCCAACTTTCAATTCCATCAAGGATTATCTCGGGCTGGATGCAAAATTCTTAAACCGTGAGAGTATAGACTTTCAATTCCATCAAGGATTATCCAGTCTAGGCTCTAGGACTACCCAGAGCCTTAGCTGTTCTTCCTTTCAATTCCATCAAGGATTATCTGACTTTTAAAAACGGAGGGCTCGATGGTCTCATAGGGACTTTCAATTCCATCAAGGATTATCCATCTTATTTTTGATGGCGAACGCGTCGAGTTGCTCTAGTCTTTCAATTCCATCAAGGATTATCCATGACTAGGGCTGAAATAGTTTTTAGATTATATGATCTAAC
>Ga0081474_118515_pt1 | contig 25311 bp, 26 predicted proteins | sample OneHunmetagenome_2_FD_70978 | JGI IMG/M metagenome (GOLD analysis project Ga0081474, IMG submission 70978) | Ferrous microbial mat communities from One Hundred Spring Plain, Yellowstone National Park, USA v2 (version 2) | ecosystem: Environmental > Aquatic > Non-marine Saline and Alkaline >... | reverse complement strand
GGCACCCGGGAGGGGATAGACGCCCAGTCTCGCGCCGACGCCCAGCTCGGGCCCGGGAAAGAGGAACGAGGTCACCGCTGCGCCTGCGCCCGAGCCGATGCGGGCGACCAAGACGGGCAGATAGGTGGCTGAAAGCCTCCTCACGGGCCTTGATGATTTGCCGTTAAAAAGTTTTGCCGAACCGGGTCGCGAAGTCGGCTTGCTTGAACGCCAGAGCTGCGCCGGAGCGCGAGGAGCCGCGGGCCGTCCGGAGGCGGCGGGCGCGGGTGCTAGAAGTGCTCGGCGAGGGCCTCCAGGGCGGCGCCGACGTCGGCCTTGAAGCCTAGATCTGCCAGCGTCCTGCCCAGCGTCGAGAGGGCCAGGGCGAGGTGGGCGTAGGACGCCTGGACGCCCATATGGCCCAGTCTGAGCACCGAGTCCTCCAGCTTGCCCCAGCTTCCCGCTATCATGACGCCGTATTTCTCCCAGGCGACCCTCCTGACGTCGGAGGGCTTGAGGCCCGCCGGGGCCGTGAAGGCGGTCACGGTGGGGCAGGTGCAGGAGACGTCTGCGGTATAGGGCTGGAGCCCCATGGCCTCCAGGGCGGCCCTCGCGGCCCTCCTTGCGGCGTCGTGCCTCGCGTAGACGGACTCAAGGCCCTCCTCGAATATCATGTTGAGGCCTTCGTCCAAGGCGTAGAGGAGCACGTCGGAGAAGGTGTAGGGGAAGATCCCCCGTCCGTCCAGCATATCCCTCCACAGCATTGGGTTGAGGTAGAACGAGCCGCGTCCCACGGCCTTGAACCGCTCCCAGGCCTTTTCGCTCGCGGCGAATATGGTCAAGCCGGCCGGCGCGTTGAGGGCCTTCTGGCTCCCGCCGATGAGGACGTCGATCCCCCAGTCGTCGAACTTTATCTCGGCCGCGCCCACCGCGGAGACCGAGTCCACCACCAGGAGGGGGCCGAAGGACCTGACCACCTTCCCCACCTCCCTCAAGTCGTTGAGGAGGGCCGACGGCGTGTCGCAATGGACCAACGTGACCACCTCCACGTCCTTATTCACCTCGAGGGCCCTCTCGAGGGCGTGCAGATCCGCGGACCGCCGCCAGTCCAGCCCTAGGGTGGTCGGCCGACCGCCGTATAGTCTGACCAGGTCGGCGAAGCCCTCGCCGAAGACTCCGTTGTCCACAACCAGGACCTTGGTGCCCTCCTTCACGGTGTTGGCCACAGCGGCGTCCAGCCCCAACATGGCCTCCCCCACCCAGACGTAGAGATCGCCCCTCTCGGCTCCGACCAGCCTCTTGAGCCTCGCCCTAACGGAGTTGTAGAGTCCCAAGAAGTCCGGGTCCAGGTCGGGATTCGTGGTCTCCCTCATAAGCGCGGCCCTCACCCTGTGGGGTATCTCGGTGGGGCCCGGCGTCAGTATGAACCTATCGGTATACCTACGCATATTAGTCTCCGCGGCAAGGCCATATATTTTATTCGCCCCTCATATGTAATAACCCATATATATGCCCGTCTCCGCGGGGTTGATGTGCTGATCCAGAGGGGGCGGGAGCGGCTCGACTGCGAGGTGGCCGACTTCGAGAGGTTCTCCGCGTTGCCGGAGGACGTGCAGAGGAAGGTCCTCGAGGACCTGGGCTGTCCCTGCGTCGACGCCTCAACTCGCCTCCTGCTCCTCAAGCTGGAGAGGATGGGCGTCTTGAGGTGTCTATGATGTCTCTGCTCGACGCGCTGTCCATGTTGAGGAGGTTTAGGGGCTATTTAGCAGGCGCCGGCGGGGTGGGCGACATGGTCAACGCGCTCCGCTGGAGCGCCTGGTACGCCGTCAAGTGGTGGCTCGAGGCTAGGGACGCCGGGATGGCCGATAGGCCCGTCGCCAAGGCGCTGTACCGGTCTCTCCTCCACCACGGCTATATAGACGAGGGCGGCAGGCCCGTGAAGCGCGTCGAGCAGCCCAAGAGGCCGAGGGGGCCCTACGCCCAGGAATGGCTGGCGTTGCACGAGGCGTTCGATAGGGCCTTCCCGAAGATCCTCAGGGGGGACGTCGAGGCGGGCCGGCTGGTGGTGGAGTCCATGCAGGCGCAGGGCTGGTACAAGCTGTGGAGGGACGACTTCCTGGAGGCGGCCGGCTTCGAGGGCAAGAGGGTGCTGGAGGCCCCGCTCAGCGCCCACAACGCAGTCGACATATATTCCAGCCGCTCCCCCGAGCTGTACGTAGGCTATGCCGGAAGCGACGAGGCGGTCGAGGACCTGCTGGAGGTGTCGCCTGCGGTCAGCGTGGGGCAGTGCCCAGGCTCCGGCATATGCGTCTTCGTGGCGCCGTCGGCGTGCGAGGTCGCGGACGCGTTGGGCCAGCTCGCCCCTAGGGAGGTCCTTCTGTTCAACTCGCTCCACTGGATGCCCGACCCGGCGAAGGAGGTGGCCTGCCTAAAGCGGGCCGCCCCCGGCGCCCTCTTCTACGTCGGCCAGGCCGTCGTGGAGACCATGCCGGGCTTTCTAGCCATAACGTCCGCCGCCGGGGCGATCCACACCTTCTCCCGCAGCGAGGTCGAGGCCGCGCTGGAGGCGGCGGGGCTCAGGAGGAGGAAGCTACTGCTGAGAGAAATGCCGTTCTACGCGGCGGTCTGGTCCCCCTGACGGCCGAGGGGTCTGGAGGCGCCTGGGCGGAGGCCGCTACGGGCCCGAGAGCCTCTCGAGGGCGCGTTCGGCCCCCCTGCGGAAGTGGGAGGATATCCAGGGCTTGAGGGGGATGAACAGAGCGTTGACTATGATATCCCAATCGCTGGCGAGGACGCCGCCGGCGACGTAGTTCTTCACGACGCCCGTGAAGGGGCCTCTGACGTAGTTCAGCAGAACCTCCCGCCTGGCCTCGTCGACGGCCGCCTCGGCGTATCCCACGTTGAGGGGCCCGGGGAAGGCGAAGGCTATCCTGAGGGAGTATATGCCCGAGTTGACGCCGAGCACCTCGACCCGCCTATGGCCGCCCCAATACTTGGGCATGTCCTCCAGCCTGGAGAGGCGGCGCCAGACGGCCTCCGCGTCGCCGACGCGTCGCTCCACCCTGAACTTGACGGCCCCCAACACGAGGAACCCGCCGGACCTGCATTAAAAATCTTACTCCACAACGGCGGGGCTTACGGCCCGTCTCCACAGCCCATGGAGCCGCCGCATAGCCGCGGCTACCGGCGAGGCCCTGCGGCTACGCTCCTCTCGATGCCGGCGGCTGGTCAGTATACGTTGAGCTCCACGCTGAGCCACTCCTTGACCTCCCTATGGAGCGACTCCACCTCCTCCCGGGCCTTCCTATCGTCGAGGTAGCCCATGGCCGGCACTCTGCTGTAGGCGACCCTCTGGTTGATTATGGTCTGGAAGCGGGGGAGGTTCAAGCTCCTCTCCACTATCTTGAAGGCCTCGCGGCCCTCCTTAGTGCTGCCGTCCACCTTGTTTATAAGGACCTTGGCCTTCAAGTCGGCCCCGGTCTCCACGATCTCCGCTATTTTGTTGTACATCCTCCTGACCCGGAATGGCTCCGCGCCGTAGGGATGCGTCACGACTATTATCTTGTCGGCGGCGTAGATGGCCGTGAGGGTATACCGCCTCTCGTAGAAGGGGAGCGTGTCCAGTACCACCACGTCCCAGCTCGCGGCGCCGGACCTCTCCAGGAACTGTCTGAGCAGACGCTCGGGGCTGGGCCTGCTGCCGGAATACCAGGCGAGGCCCATGGCGTCGCTGAGGCTGTCGCCGCTCGGCACCAGGTCGACCTTGTAGATGCCCAGCTTGGCCGTCACCGCGTAGTCGGCGAGCTCAACGTCCTCCCCGCGCAGAAACCTCAGCAGGGCATCGCCGACGGTCCTCCTCTTCTCCTCCAGCTGGGCCACTCCGGCCTCGCCCAGCAGGGCCGTGCTGAGGCCCGCGCTGGGGTCCAGATCCACCATGAGCACCCTCCTCCCCTCGTTGAGGAACCTGTGGGCTAGATGCGCCGCAATGGTAGTCTTGCCGACGCCGCCGCTAGCCGAAAGAAATGCAATTGCCTGCACCGCCAAGATATACACATTCAATTTTAAGCTCTACGTCGATATATAAGGTGGGCACGAGCAACGACGCGGCCCTGGCCCTTTCGGCCTCCCCGCTGCCGTACAGCACCAAGGCGACCTCAGCGCCCTCGATCGCCCTCCACAGCAACGCCTGCCCCAAGCCGCAGGCGAGTCGCTCCGCCGGCTCGACCTCGACGTAGACGTCGCCGCACCTCAAGTCGGCCCTCCAAAGCCCTATCTTGACCTCCCGCTCGCACCTGGCGGACTCCTTGATGCACCGCTCGTCCACTCTGTCGCAGTTCCGCAGAGCGCCTAGGTTGAGGAAATCCGCCAGATCCATTGAGGGATTGAACGTCGATAAAAATATCGCGGCGGCAGTCGGAGGAAGTCCGGCCTCGGGCGCGGGGTCGCCGATTGTCTGCCGGAGCAACCCGCCTCCGGATAGCTGCGGCTGTCAGAGCCCCCTGAGGGACTCCACGAGCCTCTCCATGCTGCCACGGCCTTCTCGTCGGGCAGGGCCTTCATCTCGACCACGGAACGCCGTAGGAGGCCGGCGTCTTCAGCCAAGGGCCGTGGAACGGAGATGTGAACGGAGATAGCTGTGTCGGATATCGGATCGAAGGCGCCGAACTTAACCGGTGTACGGAATCGACACGCACATAGCAGACATGGAATCAACTCCTGTCCAGTCATGAGAACTCGGTGGTGCGGCGGCCGGGATTTGAACGCCCGGGGAATCCCTCCCGGGATCAACGGCTTTCTTCGCCGGCGCTGAAGCCGGCCTGGCAGGCCGCCATCCTAAACCAGGCTAGACTACCGCCGCCATCACGGCCATAGAGCGTCTTTATAAATTTTCCGCCGATCTGCCCGTTTGGGGCTATAGGCCGAGCGCGATCTTGACCCTCCTCGCCACGGCGACGCCGGCCCCCCGCAGCATCTGCTTTATGTATGTGGCGTATTCGGCCAGCTGCCCCGACTTGAAGGAGGCCACGTTGTGGGCGTACCAAAGCCAGTAGTTGTAATGCGCCTCGTCCTTGTACTGGGCCAGGAGGAGGGACACGACGTCGTCGGCGGACGCCTGGGGGTAGAACGCCTTGACGGGCGCCCCGTCGAACATCCTGCTGTTGGGCAGCGGCGTCTCGACGAGAAGCGGCTCCGAGCCCTGGGCGGGCTTTAGGTAGAACATGAGCACCTTGGGCAGAGTCGAGAGGGCTCTGCGGGCCTTGTCGAGATAGTCGGCGGCCGAGCCCATCTGCTCGCCTCTGAAGGCCAGGGCGTCCTCCACTCTGTCCTCCACGGCGTCGAGGAGCCGCGGCACCGACGTCAGCCCCTTGTAGCTCATATAGGCGTCGCACGCGCCTAGGAGCATGGGCGTCGTGTAGCTCCGGCCCTCCATGCGCCGCAGCACCACGGGGTCCGCCGCGGACTGCCTGAACAAAGCGTCCAGGGCGGCTCGGGCCTCGCCGTCCCCCCTCAGCCTCTGGTAGGCGGAGAAGATCGCCCGCCTGAACCTCCTCAGCCACATGACCGAGTACCAGCCCAGCCCCCTCTCCACTATATATTCGTCCAGCCTCCCCCTGAGGATGTCGAACGCGGCGTATTCCTTCAAGACCTTGAACCTGCTGTCCTTGGAGACGAAGACGGTCTTGATCCCCGCCTCCTCGGCCTTCTCGAGCATGTGGGCGAGGGCGTAGAGGGCCGCTATCATCTCGGGCACGTAGAAGATGGACTGGAACTCCCTGGTGAGTATGAGGTTGTGTATGAGCATTATCGCCTTGGCGTACAGCGAGCCGTCCATGAGGAGGTAGTCGAACCCGCCCTCCTCCACGGCCGCCGAGGCGGCGAGGGACTCGGCCATTATCAGATAGGCCCAGGAGACCGCCGAGGAGTTGACGGCGAGGACGTCGGCCAGGAACTCCCGCTTCAAGACCCCCCGCCCCACGGCGGCCGCCCTCGCCAGAAGTATCTTGTGGCCGTTGTCGAGCTCCACCACGCCTATCCCTCCGTCTCCGGCCGCCGCCGGGAGGTCCCTCTCCGCCTCGGGGGCCCTCTCCACGGGTATCCGCGAGAGGAGGAAGTCCAAGGAGGGCCCGGACCTCTGGTGTTCGGCGTATTTGGCGATCCTCCCCCTGGCCTCCTGGACAAACAAGTCGAAGAAGTGGTCCACGCGATATTGGCTGCAGCAAATATATAGGGTTTCTTCACGCGGCCCGAGGGGAGCGCGCAGAAACTTTCGGACTGCTGCCGCGGCCGGCCCGGCCGCCGGGCGGGCGCAGCCCCGGGGCCCGCTCTGGGGGCAAAGGTAAAATAGTGCGGATGAGGCCGGATAGTGGCTGAGATCCTTGAGGCGAGGTTCCAGAGGGCCGTATTTCAGGGGTCGGAGGAGGTGCTGGAGGCGGACTTCGAGGCGAGATACGGCTCCCGGTGGCGGGAGCTGCTGGAGGCCTCTGAGGGGGCCGGCGAGAGCGACGTGGAGGCGGCGGAGGCCAGGTCTGAGGAGCTGGCCGCCTTGGTCTCGTCCCGGGTGGACGACGGGAGGGTCGCCGCGCTGTACGCCAAATACGCCAGGAGCCTCGCGGTGGAGGGCCAGCTGAGGGTCGGGCTTGATCTGTTGGGCGTGCCGGACGCCTTGGGGAGGCTGATCGGCTGGGGGCTCGCCATGCATTTCTCAGACGATGTGGTCGCCGCACCTCCGTACCTCGCCGGGCTTCTAAACGGCTACATGGCCTCCGGGCCCTCCGTCGAGGTGGACGTGGCGGAGGAGCTGGCGGCGCTGGGCGAGGGCCTGCTGGCCTTGATAGAAGGCGAGGTGGCGGGCGACGCGGACTGGGAGCTCTACGAGGAGGTCTACGGGCCTAGGCCCAAGGCGGCTGTGAGGATGGGGCGGCTGGCGGCCTACGACCCCGAGCTCGGCCTCGTGGTGAACCCGGCCACCTACCCGGACCGGGTGCTGGAGGTCCTCCTGTCGCTCAAGGAGAGGAGGGCGAGGCGCATGGCGTCCTCGCTGGGCCTCCACGGCGAGTACGAATTCGACGAGAGGTCGCGGTGCGGGTTGGCCTATCTCTCCGTAGACGGGACTGCTGATGGCAGCGCCGAGGTCTACGTCTGCCCGTGGATCGCGGCGCCCCGCTGGGTCTTAAGGGAGGGCTGGGTCAACAAGATCTTCGTGATCTGGGGCCGCCCCGAGGCCCCGGTCAGGAGGCGCAGGGACATGGTGGTCTTCCTCCACGAGGACGGCGCCGAGGTGTTCCACCCGGAGAGGCAGAGGGCGGTCCACGAGCACTTCGTCGACTTGCTCTACAGATCCGGCCTCGCGGTGAACGAGGCCTAGGGAGGCCGGCCCGCCGAAAGCTTCACTAGGGGTTCGAGGGCCTCTCCAGAACGAGATCCCTACCGTGATGACCTCTCGCCGATATGCGCGATCGCCAGATGCCCCTGCCCGGCGAGGTCATGACGGACCGCGGCCCGTCGCGGCGCCCATCAAGCCTCCGGGGCGCCTGCGCTGTTTCGCCGAACGGGGCCACAGCGGCTCGGCGCCTCCGGGGGTCTGCCGAGGCCTACGTCTCTGGACTATTGCGGTGAAATTATTGCATATTTCGAGAGGTTTAATGGTCTAGGTCGTATGTGGCTCCATGGAGTTGGTTAAGAGGAGGGTACTGGACTTGAGAGGCTATGTGTGTCCCTATCCCCAGCTGGCCACTCTCAAGGCCTTGAGGTCCATGGGGCCCGGCGAGGTGCTGGAGGTCTTGACCGACAACCCGCCTTCGGTCCAGAACGTGCCGGCGATAGCCAGGCGGGAGGGCCACGAGGTCCTCGGCGTCGAGCAGGCGGGCGAGAATCTGTGGAGGATAGTCATAAGGAGGTCGGGATGAGCAGGCTGGACAAGTTCAGGGAGAGGGTCAGGCTCTACAGGGAGGCGGGCATAGCGCTGGAGTCCCTCTCGCTGGGGTGCTCGGTCAAGGTCGATCTCTACGACGTCCTCTACCCGGCCCTGGAGCTCCTGAAGGACGACGTGAGGAGGCTGAACCTCGTCATAGCGCCCAGGGAGGACGCGGCGATAATTAGGGGCGCCGGCGCCGAGCTGAGGCGGCTGTTCCTAGACCCCGAGGAGCCCCGCATAGACCCGTCGTTCCTCGAGTCCTACGCGCCGGATCTGGCGGTGGTGCTCGTCCAGCTCTATATGGCCAAGGCGGCGACCCCGGCCAAGTTCGCTGAGTACGCGGCCAGGCTCTACAGGGCCCTGGGGTCCTCGCGCCACAGGGTCTGGCTGGGGAAGGGCCACAGCATAGTGAGCACGAAGAAAGGCGCCGAGTTCTTCATGGTCGACCTCCTCAAGGCTGAGGAGGGCGACGGCTACGTCCTCGCCAACAACGACACGATACAGGTGATAGACCCGTCGGAGGACCTCGACTCGCCTCTACAGGCCGCGGTGGCCGTCAACAACGCCCTCAACGACCTCTACGTCAAGGGGGTGCACAAGGGCGTGGAGATAGCGCCCGTCTACGACGCGCCCGAGCCCTACCGCCCCAGGGTGAAGGCCGCCGTGGAGTCCCACTCCTCCTCCCTCGGGAGGGTGGTGGAGGCCCCCCAGCCCGGCCGCGGCTATCTGCTCCTCGGCGCGACGGCCTACGGCGTCTTGGACCGGGAGCCCCCCGCCTTCTACGACAGAATAGGCGAGGGATTCGTGGTGCTGGTCACCAGGCCCTTCGGAGAGCTCGCCTACTTCACCACCTACGTGGCCGTGGGCACCGACGAGGAGCTGCTCAAGGCCTTCGAGAAGTCGGTCATGCCCATCGAGCGGTTTGAGGCCGAGAAGAAGTCCGTCCTGGAGCTTATGGCGAGGCCGAACGTCGACGTCGCCCGGGTCATATACGACCACCTGCCCGAATACGGCGAGCGGTTCGACCCCGAGGCCCACATAGCGGCCACCATAGACGTCTCGGGGCCCGGCGTCTTCGTCTTCAAGGAGGTCGCCGAGAGGGCCGGCGTGGACGTGGAGCTGTGGGACGTCCCGCTCCTCAACCCGGCCGTCTCGCGGTTCGCCGCGGCCAACTACATCATGCCGGACGCCACCGCGGGCACGAACGGCGCCGTGGCGATCTTCCTGCACGAGAAGCTGGCCGACGAGGTCCTCCAGAGGCTCTCCAAGATACCCCACCTGAGGCCTTCGGTGATAGGCAGAGTGGTGGGGAGGGGCGAGGGCAGGCTGGCGGTGCCCCGGGACGCCCTGGCCTACATATCGAGCGACAAGCTCAGGGAGAAGCTGGCCGGCTCCGCCCCGGTCCTCGGCGGCCTGGCGGCGGCAAGGGCGGCGAGGGTCAAGGCGTATCTCGAGGGCGAGGTGCAGGGCGTGGGGCTGAGGCCGGCGGCCAAGGCCAAGGCCAAGGCTCTGGGCATCGCGGGCTACGCGGCGAATCTCCCCGACGGCAGGGTCGAGATAGTGGCTGAAGGCGACAGGGAGAGGCTCGAGAAGTTCCTCCAGGACCTCTGCTCCAGATTCAACTGCAGAATCGCCGAGGCCGTCTGGGAGGCCCCCGAAGGGAAGTTCTCCGACTTCGAGATCAAGTAGCCGTGGGGCCGCCCAGGCTAGACCTCCTCAAGCCTGTCGACGAAACGTCTGTACCACCTCTCGAACTGCTCGGGGGTCGCCACGTGCACCTCCACCGGGGCGTCGACGGATCTGTAGATCTCGGCCTTGAGGCGGTCTGCTGCATCTCTCCCGATGTCGGCGACGATTAGGATGTCGATATCGCTCGCCGCCGTTTATCGACCGGTAAGCACGGAGCCGAACACGTAGACCCTGGCGTCTTTCGCCACCCTCCTCGCCGCCTCCTTCGCCCTCTCAGCGACCTCTCGGTATCTCCGGAGCGCCTCCAGCGCCCTCCTCCCCTCTTCTATGTATATATCAAAGCCCATCGACTACTGGCTTGAACTTCTCGCTGACGTATCTCAACATGGCCTCCACCTCCTCCCTCTCGTACCTCCGTGGGAGATATCTGGAGCCTATATAGGCGTCCTCTATCTTGGTCAACATGACTACGTCCTCGAGCAACCTCCCGGCCCCCTCCGCGGCCTTGGCGAGCTCCCTGACAAGCCTAATGAGGGAGTGCGTACGGGGGTAGGCCCCTGTCTTGAGGAGGAGCTTGTACTTCAACATCAGCAGGCAGTACTGCTCCACACCGAACGCCGCTAAGTCGTATTCGCCCTCGGCGTACAGCCGCTCCGCGTTCCTCAGAAACGCCTCAGCCCTCAGCCGGAGGAGCTCAGCCTCCTCGAAGCTCACGCATGGAAGCAACCACAGACTTAAAGCAGTTGTCCCGAAGCCCCAACCCCCAGAAGCCGGCTGCCGCTACCCCAGCGCCTCCTCGAGGGGCACGACCTCCCTCTTGCCTTCGATGAGCCACACCTTGAGCTCCTTGGCCCTCTGCACGGCTGAGGGCTCCGCGACGAGGGTGTAGAGGACCACCACAAGCCTGCCGGAGATCTTGTCGGGCATCCTCCTCTGGAGCTCCCTAGCCCTCTCGAAGGCCCTCTCAACGTCCCTCCGGCCGGCCCTAACCTTCGCCTCGCCTACTGCAGTAAGCGCGCCGGCGTTGCAGTATATGTCGAACTCGTAATCCGAATCGACGCGCAGCCTCTCCGCCGCGCACCTATGGCCCCTCTGCTCTAAGAGGTACTGGACCATGTCCCTCCCGCTGTCCTCCACGCTCACCGCAATGGCCTCAAACTGCTCTTTAGTCGCCATCTTGTCCTCAATACGCTTGAGATCTTCCTTGGTTGCGAACTTCTCCTCAGCCCACTTCTTCAGCTCCTCTAGGTCTTGCTTGGTTGCCAGCCGCTTCAAGTCCTCCTTCGTCGCCACGTTGAGGGGTATGGCGACCGCCCCGGCCACCGCCTGCGCCAGCTTTAGCTTGGCCTCCGGGTGCCTTGTGAAGAGGTCCAGCAGCGCCTCGGCGGCCCCGCCGTCGGACCTCAGCGCCTCAAGCACTAGGTCCCTGAGGAAGGACGGCTCCCTCTCCACCAGCTCCCGCAGCGCCCTCTTCAGGACCTCGACATCCACGGTATGATCTGGGCCATTTTAAAAAACCTTAAGTATCGCGGCGTCCGCCCGGCCCCCGCCGCGGGCGGCGCCCCGAAGCGGTCGAGGCGGGCCCCGCGCTCAGCGGCCCACAGCCGAAGCCGCATCCCGGCCCGCTCGAGGCGGAAGACGGCGGCGTCGAGCGCCCCGGCGGCATGCCCGCCGAATCGCACAAGGCGCCCCCACACCTGCAGGTCGTTTCCCCGCCAGCGGTGTTTCTCGATTGCTGTGGATATCCCTGCTGGCGGCGTTGAGCCAGGAGCGGGCCCATCTGCGTCGCCCGCGCCGCATGGCCCCCAGTCGGGGCGGAGGCCGCAAAGCTCCGCCTGAGGCGGTCGGCGCCCCCTCGCCGCGAGGCGGATCGCGAAGAGGCGCATCGCCGCACTCCGTACCGGCCGCTACGCGGCATAGTTTACCGAACAGATTTACCGCCTCCGCCAGAGGTCACGCATAGGCCCACGACGCCCTTCGGGCAACCCCGAGGCCGACTAAGTCCGAACCGCCCAATCCAATCCCCGCCTCCACCCCCTCCCGATAACCGCAAGCCCAAGCGAAGCCCCCTAGATAAGGGGCTGAAGGCGCGAGGGAAGGGCGAAGGCGATAGAGGCGAAGACGCCGTACCCCAAAGCAACCCGCCTCCGACGGAGCCCCCACCGAAGAGAACCACGAGGCGACGGCGCCGCGGCGGGTCCCTTCAGACAGGCGTAGCCGACAGGCCCGAAGGCGAGAGCCAGCGCACCCGCACACGCTCCCGACGCGTCATACGCCGGCGGCCCCACGATGCCGATCAAAACCGCAATCCCTCGGATCAGAGACATCTGAAGGCCGAAACAACGCCCCGCCAGCTGTAGATTTTTTAAGCTGATAAGTAGCGCCTCCCATGGCTGTTGAGCTTGTGGAGAGGCCGCTTCCCAAGCCCTCCGACGAGGGCTATGTGGAGGCTAGGCTTCTGGAGGCTTTGGCGGAGGCCCGCCTAGCGCTGGAGTATCTGGAGAGGGGCCTCACTCGAAACGCCGCGTGTAAAGCCTTCCAGGCGTGGAAGGCGTTTATGGCCGCTCTGTTGCGGCTTGAGCTGGACAAGCTGAAGGCCCTTGCGAAGACTGAAGAGGAGAGGCGTTGGCTTGAGTCGAGGGCCGTGCCGCGGGTCCCGACGACTAGGATGAAGGAGCTGTCTCGCCTGTTGGAGGAGGCTGGGCATGAGGGTATTCCTTTTGTGACGGCTCTCGCCCTCGACCTCCACGAGTACCAATACCACGGCCCTGATCCAGACATGGCGCTGTCCAAATACACGACGAGGGAGTCAGCCGCCGCCGACGCCCTGCTACTCCTCAAAGAGATCACCAGACGCGTAGAGGCGCTGAGGAGCCGCGTCAAGTGGGGCGAGGAGTTGGAAAAAGCGCTGGAAGAGGCGAAAAGAGTCTTAACGCCCTGAGGCCTCTTGGACAACGCCACCTGCGCCGGCTCAGACGAGGCCCATGAGTTAAACGGAGCCTGTATTTTTGTCCTTTCAGCGGATTTCTCCTTCAGCGGTTCTCCGCCTATGTGCTCCATAGATTGTTTTCTCTATTCTTTGTTTCACGTTTTCGCTTGGCGATTTTATTTCTTAAGGCGGTTTGTTCCCTTAGCGAGCTTGGCATGGCGTCGGGGGCCTAGGCGTGAGCCCCCTCACGGCTTGGCGAGCTCCGTTGCGGAGGATCTTGATCTCAGGGGTCTGCTCCGTCTGCTACCCGGCAGATGGAGGAGCCACCGCGCCATTGGTTGAGGTATTGGTCATGAACCCCGCACGGACAGACACGCGGCCGCCAAGGCGCTTGTCGATACGGGCGCCACCATGACCGTGGTCCCGAGGAGAATCGCCGCGAGGAGCAGATGCAAGTCCAACGCCGCCACCGTTTGCCCTCAGACGGCGGCCGGAGCATCGTGGCCATCGACCGGATGACCTCCAGCGCTTAAATTCGATTTGAAGCCCACCGAAGCGTGAAGAGGATCAAGGTCGAAATCGCGCCCGGCGTCAAGACCGAGTTTGTGGATAGGGACCGCGCCCTTACGCAGGTGAAGGAGTGGGCGGAGAGAGGCACCAGGTTTCCCGTGGTGATCTTCGGCCCGGAGGGATGCGGCAAGACCGCCTTCCTCCGGCAGGCCGCCTCTGGGCTGAGGGAGCTGGGCTACGACGTCTTCTACCTGCACCCGCTGGATAGGGTTTTTGAGGCTGAGGTCTCGCCTCCCGACGTCAAGAAGGCCTTTCTTGAGTTTGCAGAGCGGGCTGTGGCCGAGGAGGCCGCGGGCCGCGTGGCGTGGGCCATCTTCGACTTCGTGAGGAAGGTGTTGAAGACGCGGAAGACGAAGATCGCCATAGTCGCCGACGACGTCTTCCAAGCAATAGGGCTGGACAAGGCCGCCGCATACGTGAAAGGCTTGCTAAACACGATAGAGCACCCGGTGTACGACTACGAAAACATCGTCGTCCTCGTCGCCACCAGCGAGGGCATCAGCAGACGCGAAATCGGGAGGCATTTCTGGGCCGAGCTGCGGCCCATGTGGAACATGGCGAGGGAGGGCCTTCGACAGCTGTACGAGAAGCTGCCGGGACCGAAGCCCCCCTTCGAGGAGGCGTGGCGGTGGATCGGCGGAAACCCGAGGATGCTGGGTCTGCTTTACGAGAATAGGTGGGATTTCGGTAAGGCAGTTAAGGAGATTGTTGCGAAGAAGGACCTTACGGCGGATTTCATCCGGCGTTGGGGGAAATAGTTCGTCGAGGCTGTGGAGGATCCCGACGCGCTTTGGAGCCGCGGCGCGCCGGAGGAGCTGATAAGGGAGCTGGAGGCTAGGGATCTCATCCTCTTATAACATATATTACAGAGAGCCCCAGTTCTGGGTTGACAGCCCGCCGCCTGAGAAGGATCCGGAGTTGGGCGTCGGCAGATACGTGGCGTGGCATACTCCGCTTCACAGAGAGGCCGCGAGGAGGGCGCTTAAAGAGGGTGGTTAAGTTAGGGATGGGTGCTACCTGGAGTTGAGGCGTTGTCTTAGGGCCTCTGCGAATTCGACGGTGCGTTGCGCAAGCTCTCTGACGTCTTCTTCGACCTGTTGCAGTGTGGAGTATTTGCTGAGGACGCCGCTTTCGTCTAGGCCGTTGTACTGGACCTCGTGTAGGTTGAGGGCGAGGGCGGTGAGGAGGACGACCTCGTCGCCGTAGGATTGCCGCAGGGCGCGGGCCACCTCCCACATCCTGCCCGTGGGCATGAGGGCGATCAGCCAGTCGGCCAGCTCCACCTCGGCGCCTTCCCGAGTCGCGACCTTTCCCCTGTATCTTCTAAGCATCTCATCGCGGGCTAGGGCGGCCGCCGCGGCGAGAGCCGCCTTCCAGGCCTGAAACGCCTTCCCAGCTGCGTTTCTGTGAAGTCCTTCTTCTAAGAAGCGTAGGGCAAGCTCCGCCTCAGCCAGCGCCACCTTGAGTCTCGTCTCTACCTTTTGCTTTATGTCCCAAGCGTCCACGCATATGCGGCAGGCCATATTTGAAAGCTTTCGCCGAAATGTATTTATCCTGATACGGCCGGGCGCTTATGGTATCCGTGGAGGTTCTGGACCGGCCGCTTCCGAAGCCGTCTCACGCGGCGTATGTGGAGGCTCGACTTCTGGAGGCTTTGACCGAGGCCGGGCTCGCCCTGGAGTTCCTCGGGCGGGGGATTGTGCGCAACGCCGCATGTAAGGCGTTCCAGGCTTGGAAAGCGCTTCTGGCGGCTCTCCTCAGGCTTGAGCTCGACAGGCTGAAGGCTCTTGCTAAAAGCGAAGAGGAGAGGAGATGGCTGGAGTCCACCGCAGTCCCCAAGGTCCCGACGACGCGGATGTTTTCGCTTTCGCTTATGCTGGAGGGCTTGGGGTACGGCGGCTTGTCGGCTTGGACAGAGAGGGCGCTGAACATCCACGATTACCAGTACCACGGGCCGGATCCAGACATGGCCCTGTCTAAGTACCGCTCCAAGGAGGAGGCGGCTAGGGCCATCTTGGCGCTCGCGGCCGAGGTGGCGGAGAGAGTCGGTGCGCTGAGGGGGCGCGTCAAGTGGAGCGACGACGTCGAGAAGGCGCTGGAGGCTCTGCGGAGCTCGTTGTCTGCGGCCTCCGGCTCCTTCTGACGCCGTCTGCAGGCGCTGGGGGTTATGTTTATATAGACGCCGTCTCCCCGGGGGGTCATGGAGCTGCCTCTGCTTCAGGTGGCGTTTCTGGTGTTGCTGATAGTGCTTCCCATAATTTCGAAGAAGGTGGAGCACAACCTGGAGCTGTTTTTCCTGGCGATGGCTGTGGCGGGGGCCACCCTGGGGGGTATCTGGAGCCCTCAGCTGGTCGAGGAGGCCCTGCTCCACCCGCTGGCGGTCTATCAGCCCGGCATCGGCTACGTGCCGGTGGGCATCACCCAGGTGGTGCTGGCGGCAGGCCTGGTCTTCTACCTCCTTAGGCGCAAGCTGGCGGCGAAAGCCGACCTGTTGGCGAGGCCGGGCGTCTTGGCGCTTCTGATCTTCGCCTTGGGCCTCTCCAGCGGCGTGGTGTCAGCGATTGCGGCGTCCGCGGTTTTGGCGGAGCTCCTCGGCTTCGCCAAGGCGCCGCACGGCTATAAGGCCAGGGCGGCTGTGTACGGGGCCTTCGCCGTAGGCGCAGGGGCGGCGCTTCTCCCAATCGGCGAGCCCCTCTCCACCATCGCGGTCGCCAAGCTGAAGCAAGGCTTCTTCTACCTCGTGGATGTGCTTTTCGACGCGGTGTTCATCGTGGTGGCGTTCTTCGCCCTCTACGCCTATTTCACCCTGAGGAGACTCCACGCGGCGGGGGCCGAGGTGGAGCCCTACGAGCCGGAGCTCCGGGAGGTTCTCCTCAGGACGGGGAGGATATTCATCTTCATATTCGCCTTGACCATATTGGGCGAGTTCTTCAAGCCCGTCGCCGCCGTCGTGGCGGAGCTGGGGAAGGAGGCTCTCTACGTCTTCGGCACGTTGTCCGCCGTCGCCGACAACGCCACGCTGGTCGCCGCGCTTGTGGCGCCCGGGATGGCTGAAGATGCGCTGAGGAGCTTCCTTATTTCTCTCGTGATCTCCGGCGGCTTCACCATACCGGGCAACGTCCCCAACATAGTCTTGGCAACAGTTCTGAAGATCGGGTTCCGCGAGTGGATGAAGCTGGCCCTCCCCATAGGCCTCGCAGTCTTCGCCGCCATGGGCCTCTACGTCCTGGCGCTGGCGCCCCACCCACCTCTCTCTGGCGCCTTTAAATGAAACACGAACTTTGAAGCCGGCTACATTTTCTTAGTTATGGCCGTGATCACAGTTGAGAGGGAACCTAGCTGGCTTGACCGCCTAGTGATGGAATTCATAAGGTGCCTCGACTTCGAGTACGTCATCGTGGCCTAATACGTAGCCATATTGCTGGGCCGCACAAGAACAACAGACGACGTCGACGTGGTGGTTGACGCGGCCTCCGGCGCCGAGGTCGCCGCAAGAGCGGCCAGATGCGGCTTCAAACCCCTCGCCCTCGAGAGCAACCTAGACTACGAGTTCAGACACGCCTCGGTCAGGTTCTACAAGCCGCCCGCTGTACTGCCTAACCTCGAAGTGAAGCCGCCGCGGAGCTTCTACCAGCGCCATGCCCTGGCCCGGAGGGTTGCTGTCTCCATAGCTGGTGAGGTTCTATACGTGTCGCCGCTGGAGCTCCAGATCGCCTACAAGCTGTGGCTCGGCTCCGACAAAGACTTCGATGACGCGGTCTTCCTCTACGCCTTCGCCAGGTCGAAAGGAATTTTAAACCAGGAGGGGCTTGAGGCGTGGGCGAGGAGACTCGGGGCGTCGTTGGAGAGGCTGAGGAGGAGCGTAGGAGAAACCTAGCACACAACGCCAAGGCGCTCCGCCTTTTCGCGGAACTCGCCGCTAAAAACGACGGAGACTACTGGAGGGCCTACCTCAACTTCATCAACGACTTCTACCGCTACGTCTGGCGGCGGCTTGAGGAGGACCCCCTCTTCCGCGAGACGTACCTCAAGATCCTGGCTGAGAGGGCCAGGAGGCCGGCGAGGGAGCCGCCGGAGGGGTAGGCCCGCCGCCGGTCTAGTTTGCCCGCGGGAGCCTGCGGGAGGCAGGCCGCATATCGGGAGGATCAAGCCGAGCTTGACGAAGCGGCCTGGCTGAGCGCCCCGCCGCGAGCTTAAGGGCCACGCGCGGGATTCGCCGGCGCTGTGGCGGCGATCGGGCTGTGTCAGGTCTTGGCGCTATGGCGGCTCACGGCTCCGCGCTATGTCGGCGGCGTAGCGCCTGTTGGGGCGAAGACGCCGCGATGATCGGCGCCTCGGCCGCCGCTATCTTGCATGGTCTGGCGAGGCCGTCGGTTACAGCGTCCTAGGGCTTGTACGACGGAAGCGGATCCTCGTTCTCCAGAGATATCCATGCGCATTCTTCTTAATAAACTATAATTAATTATTTAGTTACTGATAAATAATATACAAAATCTTTAAATATTTAAGGCAATCTTTATCTATGCGCACTGTCGTCGTAGTGGGCGGCGGCGCCGCGGGATCCACCGCGGCCTCCCGGGCAAAGCGGCTCTGCCCCAACTGCAGGGTTGTGCTTGTGGAAGCCGGCGACGTGATCACGCACGCGCCATGCGCCGTGCCGTACGCCATCGGAGATATGGCCGAGGAAGCCGTCTGGCTGTTTGACAAGGAGGAGTTTGAGGCGGAGCGGGGCGTGGAGGTCCTGCTCCGCACCCGCGCGGTCGACGTGGAGGGGAACAGGGTCAAGCTGGAGGGCGAGCGCGGAGGGTTCGTGGAGTTCGACGCGTTGATAATTGCGACGGGGGCCAGGCCGTGGATCCCGCCCGTGGAGGGCGTGGGCCTAAGGGGCGTCGTGGTGCCGACGGTGGCCAACATCCGGCAGGCCAAGGCGATCCTGGCGGAGGCCCGCCGCGTCTCCATCATAGGCGGGGGGTACATAGGGGTTGAGATGGCCGACGTGTTGGCTGCCGCGGGGAAGAAGGTGGTGCTGATAGAGGGCGAGGATAGACCGCTCCCCAAGGTTCTCGACAGAGATGTGGCTGGGTTGCTGGCCAACTACATGGCCTCAGGCGGCGTGGAGCTGCGCCTGGGCGAGAGGGTTGTGCGCCTAGAGGGAGGTGGCAGAGTGCGGCGGGTGGTGACGGACGGCGGCCGCTACGAGGTGGACGCGGTCGTGTTCGCCACGGGCGTGAGGCCCAACGTGGAGCTGGCCTTGAAGGCGGGGGCCAAGCTGGGCCCCACCGGGGCCGTGGCGGTCAATAGGTACCTCGAGGCGGGGCCGTCCGGCGTCTACGTGGCGGGCGACGCGGCCGAGATGGTGCATAAGGTCACGGGCGAGCCCGCGTGGATACCGCTGGCCACCTACGCCAATAAGATGGGGTACGTCGCCGGAACCAACGCGGGTCTGGGCGGAAGAGCCGCCGAGTTTCCGCCCGTGGCGGGGGCCTCGGTGACCAAGTTCAGGGATATGTACGTTGGCAGCGTGGGGCTCACGGAGGCGGACGCGGCGAGGAGGGGCATGGCCGTCGCGGCGTATGTGGTGAGGGCGTTGGACAGGGCTAAGTACGTGAGGGAGGTCAGGGAGATGGTGGTCAAGGCCCTGGTGAGCGGCGGGAGGCTCATCGGCATGCAGATAGTGGGCTTCTCGTCGGCGGTGGGGGCCTACGTGGACCTGGCGGCCCAATTCATCGGGGAGCCCGCGGAAAGGCTGTTCTACGCCGAGTACAGCTACATGCCGTTTACGGCGCCTGTCTGGCATCCATTTGTCATCGTGGGGAGGCTGTGGCTGCGCAACTACTATAGGCCCAACGGCTCCGCCGCCCTCTAAGGTCCCCATCTGCCTTGTCCTCGCACTTCATCGCGGCGTAGGGGTCGACCCTCGGACCTGCGCTCAACTGCCGGCCATGTGCGCCGCCTCCGGCTACGCCCGCGAGGGCCGGAGACGCCTCGCGGCCAACCGCCACGAGTCCCGCCAAAACCGCGCGGCTCCAAGCGCCGCCGCGTCCACGGCCATTGTTTGTCTCGTCAGAACCTGTCGCCGCTGCGCCTCGACGTCCTCCCTGCAAAAACCCCTGCAGTGTCGCGACGTCGTGGAGACGCGCGAAGCGAGAGACGCCAGGGATTCGAGCCGTTTCTCGCGCCCGTTGAGAGGTCCGCGTCGGAACTTCCGGCAGGATCCGTAACGGACAAATACCTCCCTTCAGATAGTGGCGTGGAGGAGATCGTCAAGAGGTTGCGGGAGAGGGGTATCGACGTAGAGGACGTTCTGATCGCCGCTCTGGCCAGGCAGGACCCCCAGGAAAGCGTGAAGCTGAGGATCTCTCTTGCCGAGAGGTACATGGCCGAATGCGAGAAGTACCTGAAGGAGGGAGATCCCGTCCAAGCCTCGGAGAAGGCCTATAAGGCGGCTGAGGAGGTGGTCAAGGCCCTTGCCGAGAAGTTCGGCGTTCCGGAGCTCCAGACGGCCTTGAAGGAAGGGAGGTGGTACGCCTACCTTTTGGGCAAGGCGTCCAACACCCTGGCGCGCATGTTGGGCGGCTGGATCGCCGATGGGTGGAGCAACGCCTATTTCCTACACGTATGGGGATTCCACGAGGCGAAGCTGGCGGTCGAGGACATGACGTACTACGTGAACAGGGTGAGGGAGATGCTGAACGAGGCAAAGAAGGTCCTGGCGACCTGAGGCGAAGCTACGCCGACGCGGGCGGCCGAGCCGCCGACCCGGCCTCCAAGTACGTCGAGGAGGCTGGACAGCCGGCGCCAATCGGCGCGGCCCTCGGGAAGCAAGATCTATAAGGAAAGGGATTAATAATAACATCTTGGCAAAGAATATATGTCTTGGCCGAGGCCTTCCTTAGCCCTGGCTTTACTCCTCCTATCGATTGCGCTCGCCGCCGATGCCCAGACTGCGGTCCAGCCGTGCTACTGCAATATATCCTATGGTGAACTTCACGTTCACATCTCCCGGCTACATCGTGCTGGCCAGCGCCGACCCCCACACATTCAACCTGGCCATCTTCACGGCTCAGAATTACGACCTCTGGTGGGCTGGAAAGGCCGAGCCGGCGGTGTACAGAGGGTCGGTGGGCTACGGGGACGTAATCGCGGCGCCTATAGCCGAGCCTGGGAACTACACAGCGGTTTTGTACCCAATACCCAACCTGCAATACGATCCGCAGATCTACATCACCGGATACAACGGGACGGCCTTGCCGATCGGCGTCGTGTCCTTCCCGAGGAGCCCGATAGCCGCAGGCGCGGTCAGGGGCTATTTCCACATCTCGGCGATAAGGGCCTACAACCCAAACGGCGAGCGTCGATACGGCGTGCCGAACAGCGGGGCCGGTCTACAGCTGAATGCGGTCGTGGCGGTCGAGCTGGCCGACGGCCGGAGGCAGTACTACTGGGCGCAGGACGTCGTCGGCCTCATAACCGATAGGAACGAGCTCAGCGTATGGGACAACATATGGAACGACAGCGGCGGCCCGGGCGCCCTCTCCGGCTACGCGATAGCCGGCAACGGCCAAGTCTACAGCTCCTCCGGGGGCTGGTACTACGGCTATACGGCGTTCAGCGGCACGTACGCCCTCCCCACAGGCGGCTACTTGGTCATGCGGGCCTACGCGGCCGGCGGCTCCGTCCACGTCGATTTCGGCTACGCGCTGGGGGGCGGCGTGGTTTGGTACGACCGCGTGACGATCACGCCGTATGTGCCGGCCGTCAACGCCCACTTCGAGGTCGGCGCGCTGTTGACGGGCGACGGGCATCCGATGGACGCCAGCCTGGTGTTCGCGGGCTATGGGAACTCCGAGTGGACGAACTTCACGGACCTGCGCGCCGAGCTGGCCCTGGAGTACTGGAACGGCAGCGCCTGGCTGCCGTTGCCCAACGACTACGACGCCGGGCCCGCCACAGGGGAAGCGGCCTTCGCCGACGTCAACGTCACGGTGCCGAACGGGCGTTTCGTCCTCACAGCTCCTGGCCCCTTCACGCCCGGCCTCTTGGTCTATCTGCCCCAGTACCCCGTGCGCGTCGTCTCGCCGATACCGGTCCTGGTCAACGGCGTGGCGGCCACAAACTATACGGCGTGGCTGACCGGCGGCAGCGCTCTAGAGGTGAGGGACCGCGCGGTCGTCCTCGGCAATAGGACCATGCTGGTCCCCACGGTCGGCAACGAGACCATAGTCGTCGACAGCCCGATAAATATAACCGTAGGCTGGCTGAGGTACTACCTCGTCGAGGTCGCGTCCCCGCTCCCGGTCTACATCAACGGCGAGGGGACGACGAGCTACAGGGCCTGGGTCCGCTCCGGCGGGCTTCTGTCGATAGTCGCCTACGACCGCGTGCTCGACAACGGGACCAGGCTCGTGCCAAGCGCGGCTAACTACACCTACGTCGTCAACGGGCCGATCGACGTCGCGGTGAGCTGGCATCCCGAGTATTTGGTCGAGGTCTATTCCGCACTGCCGATAGCCGTCAACGGCGTGATGGCTACCAACTACACGGCCTGGGTCCGGCCGGGCTCCCAGATAGTCATCGAGACCCGCAGCTACGTGTTCAACAACGGAACCATGCTGGTGCCGAACGCCACGAGCGAGACCCTCCGCGTCATCTCGCCGTCTGCCTTAAGCGTATCTTGGTCGCCCAGATACCTCGTCAGCATACGCTCGGCGTTGCCCGTGTACGTAAACGGCGTGCCGACGCGGAACTACACGGCCTGGGCAACGCCCGGCTCCTCCGTGAGGGTCGAGGCGCATAGCTACGTCCTCGACAACGGGACGATGTTCACGCCGGGCGTGGGGAACGAGACCTTCGTCGTCGATGGGCCGGTGAACTTCACGATGGACTGGCGGCCCGAATACCTCGTGAGGATCCTCTCGCCGCTGCCCATAGCCGTTAACGGCGAGGAGACCACCAACTACACGGCATGGCTTGAGCCGGGCTCCTCCGTGAGGGTGGAGGCGCACAGCTACATATATGGAAACGGGACCATGTTCGTGCCCGGCGTAGCCAACGTGTTGCTGGTCGTCGACGCCTCGACGGCGCTGGCGGTGAGCTGGTCGCCAAGATATCTGGTCTCCGTGGTAGCCGCCATGCCGATCTACGTGAACGGCACGCTGGCGCGGAGCTACGCCGCCTGGGCCGCCCCGGGCTCCATCCTGTCCATACAGGCGCCGGCGTACGGCGAGCTGGGCGGGCTGGTGGTCTACCGGCCTAACGCCACGGATCTGGCGCTGACCGTCGGCGGGCCGGTGAGCCTAGAGGTGGCGTACAGCCCAGACTACGCGAGGCTCGCGGCGCTGGCTGCTGCGACCGTTGCCGTGGCGGCCCTGCTGGTGTTGCTTAAAAGGCGCAGGCCCGCCTCCCGACTCCTGCGTTCCGCGTAGGGCGAAGCGCTTCGAGCAACTTTATAGGTATGTAGTTACTACATATCTATGTTGTTTATGGACAGACCGGCCGAGAGGCCGGAGGAGCTTTTCGACAGGAGGGAGGAGGTAGAGCAGTTGCGCCGCGCGGCGGCCGCCCGCCAGCTGGCTCTGGTCGTTGGGATGCGGCGGATAGGGAAGACGTCTGTGGTCAAGGCTGGCACGTACGGCCGCCCCAGGATCTATATAGACGCCAGATCCTTCGAGGAGAGGCCCTATATCTCCTATGCCGATCTGCTGGAGGCCCTCCGCCGGGAGCTGAGGCGCCTGTTGCCCATGCACAAAAGGCTCGGCGAGTTGCTGGCCAAGGTTCGGGGCGTCTCGGTGGCAGGCGTCGAGGTGAGGTTCGAGGCCGGCAGGAGCGCCCCCGGCCTTTCGGAGCTGTTGCAGGTCTTGGACGAGTGGGCCGGCGACAGAGGCGAGAGGTTGTTTCATAATAGACGAGGCGCAGGAGCTCGCGAAGCTGAAGGGGAGGCAGATACTGCCGGCGCTGGGCTACGCCTACGACAACCTGAAGAACCTCTCCATGGTGCTGACGGGATCCAAGGCGGGGCTTCTGCTGAGGTTCCTGGGGCTCGAGGATCCTGAGTCTCCCCTCTACGGGAGATACGCCGAGAGGATAGAGCTCCGGCCCTTCACGAGAGAGCAGGCGCTGGAGTATCTGGAGGAGGGATTCCGGCAAGCCGGCGCGTCTGTGGACGCAGGACTTCTGGAGGCCGCCGTGGAGGCCCTCGGCGGGGTTGTGGGATGGCTGGCCTACTTCGGCCTAAACGCCCTGTGGGACCCGGCGACCGCGCTGGAGGCCACGGTGAGGCGGGCTACGGAGATCGCCGCAGAGGAGTTCTGCAACTTCGTGAGGTATATGGGCTCCCGTAGGTACATCCCCGTAGCCAAGCTGGCCGCCGCCCGAGGCGCCAGATGGTCAGACGTAAAGCGCTTGTTGCAGGCCGAGGAGGGGAGACCTATCGGCGACTCGGAGGTGACGAAACTACTCCGCAAACTAGTGGACTACGGGTTTCTGGAGAAGCGGGGGGAGGTATACGCGGTGCCCGACCCGATCCTCCGAAGGGCGCTACAGGACGTGCAGTGTCAAACATAGCCATGGGGGCCGTGGCCGAAGACAGCCGTCGGGAGCGCATCCGGGCAGCTCGAGGAGACGCATCCCCCCGAGGCCGATCGAGACGGGGCGCCCAGCTTCAGAGGCGCGCCCAGTCGACGGGGTGGAGTGATCCGGCCGCGGCGCTGGGCAGAGGCACAAGGCGGCGGATCCGGAGCTACTGCGCCAGCCTGTCTCTGAACTCCTCCACCGCCTTCTGGATCTCCCCGGCCAGCTGGAGGTCCCTCTCGGTGACCTTATTCCCGGCGTCGTGGGTGGTCAGCCTCAAGGTTAAGTTGACGTACCGGAGCTCCACGTCGGGATGGTGGTTCAGCCGCTCGGCGGCCTCCGCCACGCGCTTGAGGAACTCGATGGCGTCCAAGTATCTTTTGAACTTGAGCCTGAACACTATGGCCTCTTCCCTCTCCATGTATTTCACCCCGTCTACGCTTTTTAAGCACAACGGAGCATATCCATGGATCCGGCAGATATGGCGAAGACGAAGGAGATACGGGGCCGCGGCCTTGATAGGCTCCTCGAAGGACTCCGGCTAGTGGGCCCCCACAGCGCCCAAATACCTCAAGTGTCCGGCGGCCGCACAATCCTCCTGAGCCCTGTCGCCTCTGATACCATGTGAGAAGGTCTATAGACCGCCGCCAGATGTCCTCCGTAGGATACGGAGGCGATCCAGGGGAGAGGGCCAGCGGCGGCGTGAGGACGACCTGGCTCTTGCTGGGCGTAACTACATATAAAGAGTTGAAAAAGAGGCCGGGAGAGGCGGCGTAGCGCCTGCGGAGGACATGCGCGCAATGGAGACGTACCGGCGTCGCTTTAAGACTCAAGCCGCCAGACCTGTTAATAAATATCTGATCGGTAAAGCCTCATGAAGTTGATATATCTCATCTTGGCCGCTTCGATGCTGTCTGCGCTCCTTGACTACATACACGTGGCGTATATGTGCCGAGTATGCATGTTCCCCTCTCCGATGTTTGTAGTCTTTTTCCTGTTGTCCCTCTCTGCGCTCGCGGCTACATATAATATTATGGCTAAGAGGCAGGGCGCCAGGAGCCTGCAGGTAGGGGCCGACATCGAGATGATACTATCTCTGCTGAAGGAACCAGATCGCTCTATGTATCTAAAGCTTGTACAGCACGGCGGCGAGGCGCCTGCGGCCGCCATAGCGAAAGAACTGGGTCTTAACAAGGTGAGGGCGTGGAGGGCCGCCCAGAGACTACAGGAAAAAGGCCTTGTGGTTTTGGAAAAACGCGGCGGAAGATTAATTATGCATACTTATATAAACCTCAGCTCGCGATATTGACGTGGCGGTCGATCCGGTCTGCGGTATGGAGGTGGATCCGGCCAAGGCTAAGTACAAGACGCTCTATAGGGGCAAGGTCTACTACTTCTGCTCCTCCATGTGTAAGGAGGAGTTCGAGAGGAGACCTGAATACTATCTTCAGCACGGCCCCCAGGGCATGCCGCATCGCTGATGGATATCAGGGTCGGTGTTAAGGTAGAGGGGCGCGAGACCGTGTTGAAGATCTTGGGGATGCACTGCGCCACCTGCTCGTTGACTGTGCAGAGGGCCTTGCTGTCCGTTAGGGGGGTCAGGTGGGCTGAGGCGTCCCTGGCGAGCAACGAGGCGAGGCTGGTGGCCTCGCCCGAGCTG
>Ga0081474_119554_pt1 | contig 25338 bp, 31 predicted proteins | sample OneHunmetagenome_2_FD_70978 | JGI IMG/M metagenome (GOLD analysis project Ga0081474, IMG submission 70978) | Ferrous microbial mat communities from One Hundred Spring Plain, Yellowstone National Park, USA v2 (version 2) | ecosystem: Environmental > Aquatic > Non-marine Saline and Alkaline >... | reverse complement strand
TCGTTGAAAACCTTTAGCCAATCTCTTTGTTTCCTTGAAGGTCTATGCCAAGAGCAATATAAACAGCTGATTTTCTTACTTTACCCTTCTCTCTTATTTCACAATGATAGGCATCTATATAAAGTATAGCTATGTCTGATGGTAATTCTCTGGTTTTGAAATCGTTTAACCTTTTAAGGTAGCCTCTATCTTACTCTCAGAGCATCCATTGGCCACAAGGCTCATTAGAAGATTTACATAAGTATCCATTAGCTTTGTTGTCTTCTTCTTCGCTTAAGAATACCTTTCTTTCAGAGTTCATAATCATCTCCATAACTAACTCAATGAACTCCTTTATACCAAGCTTCTGGTAGTTGTTGATGCTTTACCAAGATAATCTTCTATTAGGCTTTCTAAAGAAGCTTTTAACTTCCCTATTCTTTCTTCTTTCATAAACAAAACCTCCTAAAATTTGATAAAGTGTTTAAGTTTAAGACATATAAATATTTTAACTCCCAATGCACAGATAAACGGAGCTAAGAACATTCTCAAGAGAAGTTATCTTGGGAGTTTATATCTGACAAAAAGCAAGTCCTTAAGATACTGATAAGGTATCTTGAGAGACTAAAAGGGTGCAAGAGTCCTCCCTTGGATATTCTCAAAGGTAATCCATACTTTAAGGATTGTCTTGAGAGTATCCTAAATCCTTGTCAGAGCTTAACATCAAGTTAGGTGTGTATAGGTGAATGTTTCACTATGCGTGGAATATTTGTCTATGCAAAGGGGAACTCTCGCTAAGAAAATAAGTATTTTTTGTTTAAACATTCGTCTTTAAGTATACACTCATCACAGTTTGGAGTTTTTCGGCAGTGTCTTTTAGCATGTTCTACGATAAGTGCATGGTATTCTTTATATATACCTATATCCTTTGGAATATTAGAAGTTATAAAATCTGCATATTCGTTGTATTCTGTAAAGGTAAGTCCAAACAACCTTTTTATAATCCTTTTTGTATACATATCTATCACAAAATAAGGTTTGTTATAAGCATATAGAAGTATCGAGTCGGCGGTTTCTTTCCCTATACCTTTAATGTTTAAAAGAGTTCCTCTTGTGGGCTCTATATCTATATTTGATATATTTGATATATCTTTTAGTATATTAGCTTTTCTTTGGAAAAAACCAGATGGTCTTATTAGTTCTTTTAAAAGCTCAATATCTACATGTTTTATAGCTTTTAGGCTTAAAAGTTTATAATTTTTTAGGTTTTCTAAAGCCTTTTCTACGTTTTTCCAGTTTGTGTTTTGGGTAAGTATTGCTCCTATTATAATCTCATCTTTTGGATCTGTGTTATGGGTCTTATGATAATCGATATCTACTGGCCACCAGTTTTGATAGCCATAACTATCAAGAAGAATATTATAAAGATCTAGCAGATTCATAGCCTCTTTTTTAGCTTTTCTACAAAAACAAGGACTTTTGCAACAGCTTTATAAAGCTCAGGCGGTATCTCTTCATAAATATCTAGGTTGTAAGCGGCAGATAGGAGTTTTTCATCTTGGATGACAGGTATTTGATTCTCTTTAGCAAGTTCTATAATCTTTTGGGCTATATAACCTTTCCCTTTTGCTACAAGACGAGGGGCGTTGTCTTTTCCTCTTTCGTATTTTAATGCTATAGCTTTTTTCTCTTTTTCATCCATACTATGTAAAAATATTTAAATTTGAATTTTGGGTTATGTTTCTTGCTACTTCTAAGTCAAAGTCTTTGGCTTTTAGCATAAAAACTTCCAAAGTACTTAAATTTAAACCTTCTTCTTTTAACACATTATCAAGCTCTCCCTTAGAGGATTCCAAAAGCTTTGAAAGAGGTTCTATATCTGTGTAAAATTTTATAGAAATTTTTTTTGTATCGTTTTTTGGCATCTCTAAAATACTCCCTAAAAATCCGTCTTCCCAGTTTAGCTTTATAAAAGCTCTATAAGTGTTTTCTTCTTTCTTAAAAGCTCCAAAACCTTTTTTTGAGCCCTCCTCAAAATTTACAAAAAATGCGTTGTTTTGAAGTATAAACTGCTGAGCTAAGTTAATATTGTATAGTGTATTTGCATCTTCCTTAAGATGGTTGAGTTTAGCATCAAAGCTTACGTTGTTTTGCAAGTTGTTTAAGGCTTCTTTTATATGTTTTGAAAATTCCAACACTTTTACAGGGTTTTTAGATATTTGGTTTAACACATCCTGTTTGATGCTGTTTATATCTTTTATCACATCACTAACAATAGCTTTTAAAGCGTTGTCTTGTATATTTGCCACAAGCTCCTTAGGATCTTTTGTGTTTAATATATCAAGAAAGAGCTCTGGGTTTGATTTTAAAAGTTCTTTGGCGCTTTGATTTTTTATGTCTAAAATGTCTTGGAGGCTTTTAAAAAAGATATCTTTTATATCGGAGGGCATATTTTTCAATACACTTGAAAGTTCCAATACAAAGTTTGGAAGGGATTTTGCATTAAAAATAAAATTTTTTTCTATATTAGCTAATATACTTTGAGCTTTTGGTATAGAGTTTAAAACATCTTTTGGAATGTCTTTAGGTTCTTTGGCCAGCAATAAGCTAAGCATATCTTTTATATCCTCTGGTGAGCTTTGTGATTTAAAAAGGGTTTCCAAATCTTCTTTTGAGAAGCTGGCGTTTGCTATGTTTTCGATAGCTACTTTCATATCTTCTTTTAGGTTTTTAAAAGCTTCTAGACTTTTTATATCTTTGGCGGTGTTTACTATGTCTTGAAGAAGCTTATATTTGTTATCTTGGGTGAGAGTTGAAAGGTCTTTGGCTTTTAAAAGAAAATCTAAAAGCTTTTTTTCATAAAAAAGACCGCTATTTTCAATATCAGTTTTAGAAAAGCTTTGAGAGAGGACAGAAGACTCGTAATCCATGGCTTTATTTAAAACACTTATAGGAGATGAAGGAGATTTCAAATCAGCTATTTTTAAAACAAGGGGATTTATAGAGCTTATAACTAGTTTTAGTATATCGTTTTTCTTTATATCAAGCGTGGTGGCGGCGTTTACTTCAATTTCAACACCGTTGTTAAGCATCAGTTTATAAGCGTTTGGTTTTACATCTTCTACAGTGGCTTCTATAAAACCTTGTTTTGATAGCTCATCGCTCAAAGCTCCAAGAAGGGCTTGGGAAACGGTGGTTTTTATAGCTATGGCAAGGTTTTCAGACTCTTTGGAAACCTCTAGGGGCTGTGAGTTTAAAATAGTCTCGTTTAAAGCTGTACCTTCAAGTCTTTTAATATCCATAACGTTTTAAAAGCTCCAAAGAGTATTTGGCGCTATCTACCCTTGCTAAACCCTTATAAGCTATGTCGTAAGCGGTACCATGATCTGGTGATGTTCTTAAAAATGAAAGACCTATAGTAACATTTGAACCTTTATCAAAAGCCAACATCTTAAAAGGTATAAGACCTTGATCATGATACATACAAAGAAATATATCATCTTTTTTTATGTCTATAAAAGCAGTATCCGGTGGAATTGGTCCTACAACATCCTCATCTCTTATGGCTGGTATTATAATCTTTGCCTCTTCATCACCTATAAGCCCACCTTCCCCAGCGTGCGGGTTTAAACCAAGCACCTTTACAGTCGGTATAAAACGAAAGTACTTTGGTATGTAATCTTTTATAAGTTTTATCTTTTGTTTTATGAGTTCTATATTTATTGCACTGGCTACATCTTTTAAAGGTATATGTATAGTGGCAAGCACCACTTTTATAGCATCGCTATACATCATCATGGCAAAATCTTTTTTGTTGTCTGCAAAAGCAAGATATTCCGTTTGACCGTTGAAGCTAAAACCAGAGGCTTTTGCAAAATACTTGTTTATGGGCATCGTTAAAATACCATTTAGTTTTTTTGAAATAGCATCCGCTGTAGCTCTTGCAAGATAAGCTATAGCAAGCTTTCCAGAAGAAGGAGATGGCTCCAAAGCCCCCTTTAATCCCAAGGATATCAAGTATACGCCTTTATCTTTTACATCGTCTATATTGTTTACTTTCTCATAGTAAAAATTCTGACCCAAAACAATTGAAGCGTGTTTTAAAATATACTCTTCTCCATATATTACGTATGCGTTTTCATCTTCCATATCTTTTTGAAGCTTTAGTATAAGCTCTGGTCCTATGCCAGCTGGATCACCCATAGTAATACCAAATATCTTCATCTATTTAAACTCCTAAAAAGCCTCATCATAAATTTAGTCCCTTCTTTGGCATCTGATATACTCATTTTTACATCACCTATATTTTCTAAATCGGTGTTTGATATTATTTTTAAAAACTCTAAAACATGTTTTCTTACTTTCATAGAGTACTTTGACATCCCTATATCTCCATCCTGAAGGTTTATATACAAAACATTTGGGCTTTTAGAAAAATCTTTATCCAAGAATAAAGGTCTAAAACCAAAATAGTCTGCTACATTTATCAAAAACCACAAAACTGGAATATAAAAGTTTTTACCAAAATCATAACTCCAAAAAAACTCCAAAAGTCTATAAACATATTCATCATAGAGTTTTATATCTTCTTTTATTGCTTTTGAAATATAAGAAAGCCCCATATAATTCTCATAAGAGTATAGATTTTTATTTCTCTTATAATCTATTATATCTACCAAATTTGCCAAATCTTTTGCAGATTCCCACCATATGTTTACTTTATCAAAAAGTTCAAGTTTACCAAAAAAGTTGGAATCTACGTATATGTCTCTTACATAAAGAGTGACAAGACCTCTTGATTTTAAATAAACTTGTACAATCTTTGTAAGAGCTTCGGTTTCTTCAGCCTCTAAAAGATAAAATCTGTTTAATATATAGCCTTCTGATTTTAACATCTAACATTTGTTTTTACCGAGTTTTTTCATTAAAGAAGATGGCACAAGTTTTAAAGCTTTTATTATAAACTCGTAAAAAGAAGGTGTATAAAGAACATCTTTTTTCTTTAGCATAGCATCGTATATATCTTTTGCCACAGTCTCTTTTTCTCCGGCTAAAAAGCTTGGGAAAGATATATCTTTGGTCATCTTGGTTTTTATAAACCCAGGTTTTACACTCATCACATGGATATTCTTTGAAGCCATGCAGTATCTCAAACCCTCAAGGTAAAAGCTAAAACCTGCCTTAGAAGAACCATACAAAGAATTTGATGGTCTTGCCCTATCTCCTGCCACCGAAGAAACACCTATAAGCATGCCGTGATGTTGTTTTAAAAAATGTTTTACAGCAAAGTTTGCACTCATAACACAAGAGGTGTAATTTACATCTATAGTATTTAAAATCTCTTTTTTATCGTAAGGGTCTTTTGGCAAATATCCTTGGAATATCAAAACCACATCTATGATATTTTCTGAAAATATCTCATCCATTATCTTTTCTAAACTGTCGTAATCCGTTAAATCACAAACATAAGTGCTTGGTTTTTTTGAAGATAAAACGTTTATATGATTTGCAATCTCTTCTAACTTATCTTTATTTCTTGCTATCAAAAAAAGCTCAAAACCGTTTTTAGCAAACTCTTCTTCTGTAGCTATAGCCAAATCAGAACTTGCCCCAATAAAAAGCGCTTTCATAATAGTATTTTAGCATAATACAATTTGATATAATAAGAAAGTGAAAGAGTGATGAAATCGCATTTCGAAGCTAAAGAACAGACAAAACCACTAAGGAGCTAAGAGAGATGCTAAAGCACACTGTTTGTCTTTATGTAAATCATTTAGGAAGAGCTTCGCAAAATGCCACAGCTATAACCATCATGTCCATAGATATAGCAAATGCACTCAAAAAATTGGGCCATGAGGTTTTCTTTGTATTAAATAAACCTATAATAGAAGAAGATATAGATTTTAAAGTCTATCACCTTCACAAAGAAAACACGTTTTTAAACGGAGAACTGCCTTACGCCATTAGACTATCAAATATATTAAAAGCCAAAAAACCAGATATAGTGATGTCTTTTATGAAAGCCCAGACTATTGTACTATCTCTTTCAAGGCTTATAAACCCATCTAAAAATACTATTTATGTCGGGAATATACAAAACAACGATGCTTATTATGCTTACGGGAAAAATGTATATATACCTTATAGATATTTGATAAAGTTTTTATACGAAAGCTTAGATTACATCGTAGTACCATCGGAAGCTATTAAAGAAGATCTTCAAAAGACATTTTTTATAAAAGAAGATAAGTTTAAGATAATACCAAACTGTATAGACTTTGAAAAACTTGATAAACTATCGGAAGAAGATTGCAATGTAAAAGGAGATTTTATAAATATAGGAAGGTTGATAGATCAAAAAGGCCAAATCTATCTTGTTGAGGCTTTTAAAAAAGTAAAAGATAGATTTAAAGATGCAAAGCTTGTCATAATAGGAGAAGGAGAGTTAAGAAATACAATAGAAAACAAAATCAAAGAGCTTGGACTTGAAAACGATATCATACTCACTGGATATCAAACAAACCCTTACAAATATCTTAAGAATTCAAAAATCTTTGTATTAAGCTCAATTTTTGAAGGTTTTGGTAATGTGATAATAGAGGCTATGCACTTTGGACTACCCGTTATATCTTACGAGTGCCCCGGTGGACCAAAAGAGATAATAAAAAATGAATTCGGAGTTTTAGTACCACCAAAAGATGTAGACGCTTTAGCAAATGCTATGATAGAAATGCTTGAGAATAAAGAAAAACAAAAACATTACTCTATTATGTCTAAGAAAAGGGCTTTGGATTACGATTGTAAAAGCTATGCAAAAACATTGATATCTTTGAAATCTTTGTGATAAAATATTAGACTTAGAATTTCAAAAGGAGGTTTTTTATGAAAAAGGATATACATCCTGAACTAAAAGAAACTGTATTTCATTGTGGTTGTGGTAACACGTTTACGCTTCTTTCTGTAAAAGGTGGTACAGTGTATTTGGAAACATGCAACAAGTGTCATCCTTTTTATACCGGAAAATTAAAGCTAAGACCGGCATTTTTGGAGCTTGATAAGAAAAACTAAAGCGGTCAAGTGGTGATGCTTCCAAAAAACTTCTTAGAGAAAATCCAAGATATAGAGCAAAAGTATTTACAAACGGAAGAGAAGCTAGCATCCCTTGATATAACAAAAGATGCAGATACTTACAAAGCTCTTAGTAAAGATTTAAAAGAATTATCTTACATACATGAGCTTTACAAAGATTACAACAAAATACTAAAAGATATAGAAGACACCAAAGAACTTTTAAAAGATAAAGACTTAAGAGAGTTAGCAGAAAAAGAGCTGGAGAACTTAAACACTAAGCTTTTACAAAAAGAAAAAGAACTTATCAACGTACTTACACCAAAAGACGCCAACGATAGCAAAAACGTCATACTCGAAATAAGAGCTGGAGCTGGAGGGGAAGAAGCGGCGCTTTTTGCTGCAGACCTTCTTAGAATGTACCAAAGGTATGCTGAAAGAAAAGGTTGGAAATTCAACATATTAGAAGCCAACAAAACAGGTTTAGGAGGCTACAAAGAGGTTATTGTATCGGTAGAAGGTAAAAATGTTTACTCTCACCTAAAGCATGAAAGTGGTGTGCACAGAGTCCAAAGGGTACCAATAACAGAATCTAGTGGCAGAATACACACATCTACTATCACAGTAGCGGTGTTACCAGAGGCCGACGAAACTGAGGTAATTATAAATCCTCAAGACTTAAGAATAGAAACTTTTAGAGCCTCTGGAGCCGGTGGACAATACGTAAACACCACAGAATCAGCGGTGAGAATCACGCATATTCCCACTGGTATCAGCATATCTTGTCAAGACGAAAGAAGTCAGCTTCAAAACAAGTTAAAAGCTATGCGTATACTTTACGCTAGATTAAAAGATTTTTATGAAAAACAGAAAAAAGAGGAAACCGACAAAGAAAGGAAAGAGCAAGTTGGTACCGGAGAAAGAAGCGAAAAAATAAGAACTTACAATTTCTCACAAAATAGGGTTACCGACCATAGGATAAACCTTACATTACATAAACTTCAAGACGTATTGGACGGGGACTTAGATGATATAATATCTGCTTTACAAGCAAAAGAATTAGAGGAAAAGTTAGCTAGCGTATGAAACTTATTTTTTTGTTAGAACCGCTTATACTTATACTTGCAATAATAGGCGTAGTTTTGTTTATATTTAGAGAGATCAGGAGCGAGTGATAATATTTAAGAATTTACCCTGGTCAACCAAACTGTACAAAACTGTATTGCTCTGTACAGCTTGAGTTGGGGTATTTGTATTCTGCCATTTCAGACAAGTCTGCCACGTCCTCACTTCCAACCCCAACGGGCGGTATTTTGGAAGTGTCATAAACCGTGGCATACTTGTAGGCCTTACAAATTTTTCTATGTACTTCTCCAAGAGGCTAGTGTGCCAAAGGCGTTTCTTACATCGTATAATAAGTGTCTTTTAAAAAACAGGTATCTGAAACGTGCTCACGCGCTCTGTATTCACAGTCTATCTGACCTTATACGCAGTTAAATTGCCTACTTGAATTTAGGAAGTTTCCATTTTAGCATTATAGCCAACATCCTTATTGAAAAAACCGATATTACACAAAAAGATGCCGCAAGCGTTATGTTTTTGAAAACCGTTGTTGTAATATAAAAAATAACGGCGCCTATGATGCTACAACTAGCGTAAAAGTCATCTTTTAAAACAGATGGTATCTTTCCAAGAAGTATATCGCTTATGACTCCACCACCTACTCCCGTCAGTGTAGCTAGTATGACAATTCCAAATACGTTTACGCCTACCTTATAAGCGATCATGGCGCCCGTGGTGCTGAAAGCCGATAATCCTACAGCATCTGGTATCAGTATGAGCATCGAGCTTTCAATACCTTCGAACTTGTAAAGAGATACCCCTATCAAAAGCCCTAAAATGGTAAATATCATATTTTCTTTAGATTTAAAAGCTATTGGAATGGTATTTATTATGACATCTCTTAGTATACCACCCCCAAGGGCTGTGGTGATAGCTAAAACCGTTATACCAAGAAGATCTAAATCCTCTTTTATGGCTTTTAAAGTACCAGATATCGAAAAGGCTACTATACCAACCAAGTTTATAAAAGAAAAAACTGACCAAAAGTCAATCATATATCTTGTGATGCTCTATAAACTTTTTCATGTCAAAGAGTGCTCTGTAAGCTTTTAATAATTTTTTATGCTTTTTGGGAGCCTCGATGTCTGGTAAAAGCCCAAAAACTGGATTCATAGGTTGAAGCTCTCCTTCTTTAGAGCTTATATAGTCTAAGAGCGCTCCTAACATGGTGGTTTTTGGTGGTGTTATAGGTTCTTTGCCTTCTAATTTTAACCATGCGTTTATACCTGCTATAATACCAGTGGCAGCGGAAGCTGAATAGCCTTCAACACCGGTTATTTGTCCTGCAAAAAGTATGTTTGGATTTTTTCTTAATTCAAGAGTTGATCTTAAAAGTTTGTTGGATTGTAAGAATGTGTTTCTATGCATAGAGCCAAGTCTTGAGAAAACAGCATTTCTAAGGCAAGGTATAAGCCTGAATACTCTTACTTGTTCTTTATAGGTAAGTTTCGTTTGGAATCCTACCAAAGAAAGGGCTTCTCCTTCTTTTGTTTCTTTTCTTAGCTGTACTATTGCATATACATCTTTTGATATGTGATGTTTTAAACCTTTTGGGCTCATTGGTCCAAAAACAAGTGTTTCATAACCTCTTGATGCCATTTCTTCTATGGGAAGGCATCCTTCAAAGTGCACCACTCTTTCAAAATCTTTGGTGGGTACTTTTTCTGCTTTTAAAAGCTCATTATAAAATATATCGTACTCTTCTTTGGTCATCGTACAGTTAAAATAATCATCTCCTTTGTCATATCTAGAACCCCAAAATCCCTTTGAAAAGTCAACGCTTGAAGCTTCTACGATTGGAGCTATCGCATCGTAAAAGTAAAGATAATCATCTGTTATAAGATTCTTTAAGTATTTTGAAAACTTTTCTGAAGTAAGAGGCCCTGTGGCTACTATGTTTAGCTCGTTTTCATTTAGGCTTTCTACTTCTTCTCTTACAACTTCTATATTTGGATGAGACAATATCGTTTTTGTTATGAAATCTGAAAACTCGTTTCTATCTACCGCCAAAGCGCTTCCGGCTTTGACATAAGAGTGTTTTGCAGCTTTTATAACAAGGGAGTTTAAAAGTTCCATCTCTTTTTTTAAAAGACCTGCACCAGTGGTTATTTCAAAACTTCCAAGGGTGTTGCTACAAACAAGCTCTCCAAATTTATCCGTTTTGTGAGCCTCTGTAGTAGTTATTGGTCTCATTTCAAACATTCTAACTTTTATACCTTTGTTTGCTAAAAAATAAGCCGCTTCTGAACCAGCAAGTCCTGCTCCTATGACGTTTACTTTCATTTTAATATTTTATGATAAAATAGTTGCTGTGAATGGTTTTTTAGATTTAAAAGCTTCAAAAGTGTTTAAACAATTTATAGTGTTTGCAGAAGAGATATTAAGTGAAAAAGGATATAGTTTTATAAAGCTTCCAATGTTTGATAGCTTTTATAATCAAATGAGAACCACCACCAATTACAATGAACTTATCACCATAAGGTCTTCAAAAGAGGTGTTTGTTTTAAGAAAAGATATGACTTATCAAGTGGCAAGCTATATAGCTTCTTTAAAAGAAAGAACTTTACCTATAAGGATATATTATGAAGGTGAAGTGTTTTTTTGGAAAAATGAAATAAAATCCGATTATCAGCTTGGTTTAGAATACATAGGATACGATAAAGACGATGGGATATCTGAAGTAATTGATATTATACATAAGCTTTTAGCATTTTTTAACAACGATATTTTCATTTATATAAACGATGAAGCTATACTAAAGGAGCTTCTGTCGAAGTTTGATGATAAACATAAAGAAGATGTAAAATACGCTCTTACATCAAAAAATCTAAATACACTTTATAAATATGAACTTGACTGGATGCTTTTGGAAGATGAAAATGTAGTTTTTGAAAAACTAAGCGCTTTGAACATAGATAGCACTAGGCTCCAAAATGTTTTTTATATTTTAAAAAATAAGTCTTTAAACGTAAAACTTGATATATCAGAGTTAAAATCTATCCCTTACTACGATGGTATAACGTTTTCTTTCTATTCGCCAAATCATCCTTTTGCAATAGCGTCTGGTGGTGAATATCAGATTTTGAAAAATATTTATAATTTAGACATAAAAGCGTGTGGTGGTGCCATATATCTTTCTTCCATATTGGAGAAAATATAATTACCTAGATATTGGTACGGTTAGATGCTCTAAGTTAAATACGTTAAAAGTCAAAAGAATATAATTTATATATTGATTTCTTGTACCATCAAAGTACTCTTGAAAAGACAGCGATACAGAATAACATTCTCCGTTGTAAGTTAGGTTTAAATACCTAGACACATCGTGTCCACTTATATTATCATGGATTATACCACCGTTTATGTTAAAAGCTTTGTAAGCATAAGATGCGCCGTAGCTTTGCTGATTTAGTGTATATTTTCTGTTTATATCTTTTGCCGTGCTGTCACCAAGGTAAAAGTTGAATTTTTTAAAATTTACGTTTATATATTGGTTTTCTTCTGGAAATTCATTTTTGTTAAAATCATAAAAACTATCTATGGTATAAGACAAATTTTGAAAAGGTCTCAATGTTATTGTGGTCCTAAGAGGTAATAGCGGTTTATGCACTATGAGGTTTGAAGTTTGATAACTAGCAGATGTAACAAAGGAATTTAGTGAACTAAGATATGTGGGAAAAGCGTACTCTTTTAAAAACGTATAACCATCTTCTAAATATACGTTTGCAAAGTTATAACCGTTGTAAGTAAAAGCGTTGTTTATTTTAAAATCTAGATAATTTTGATTTGACTGGTAATCTTTGTAATCAAATATTGGGTTGTTGGTATTGTTGATAGGTTGATAGTTGTAAGATAGCTCGTAAAAGTTGTTTATATTTAGGCTTTTAATATGAAAATTTTTGCTAAAAAACGTTTTGTTTTGAAATAGAACTTGATATGCTGAGGATTTGTAGCCGCTTTGATTTAAGGCTATATACTTTGTACCTAAGAAGTTTATATTTGTGCTGTTGGTAAAAGGTCCGAAGCTAATGGTTTTTGTTAGGTTTGGATTTACGATAAGCCTATCTCCTTTTAGTCCATCTACTCTGTAAAAATACGTGTTTTGAGCGTTTATGCTATAGTAGATTTTATCAAAAAGAGGATGGTTTTTCCATAAAAAATCTATTTCTGGAAGCCTCTGGAGTGTATAGGTATTTGTGTTTGATGTAGTATCGTAAAAGAAGTGAAAACTTACATCTGCAAAAAAGTCTTTCGTATTTTTGCTGTAGTTTACATAAGAGCTAAGGTATGGTATGGTCCTTTGATTGCTCCTAAAATACATATCCTGCATAAAGTAAGGATCTGATATTGTATCTAGCTTAAAATCAATACCGTCGTATCTTCCAAAGATATCTAATCTGTATCGGTTAGACCTAAATGTTGATAAATCTCTACCATACCACCATTCTCCTGGTGTGGAGGGCTCTTTAAAGTAGTATGTGTTGAAATTTATATAATCTTTTTTTGTAAAAGCTTGTCGATATTGGAAAGAGAGTCCTTCACCTTCGTTGTTTCTGTATTCTGGGGTTATTGTCATGTCTTTATCTTGGGATATTGCAAAATATATGGGTTGTTGATATATAAATGCATTGTAGGTATTTGAGCCTACAAGAGGTGGAAGCAAGCCACTTCTTCTTTTGCCCACAGGGAATATAGCGTAAGGTATATAAAGAATAGGTAGTTTTTTGTAAGCTAAAATGTTTGAATTTGCATATACGTATTTGTTGGTTACTTTTGCACTGAAAACACAAAGACGCAACTTTTTATCCTTTAATTTTTTATCTATTTTACAAGTGCTTACCACTCCTTTTTTTATAAAATATACTTTATCATATTTTATTATTTTATTAGCTACAAAGTATATGTTGTGAAATTTTCCATAAGCGTCTAAAAAGTATCCTTGCTTTGTTGATAGGTTTAGTTTTCCCATTTTACCGTAAACGTTTTCTTGATTTAAAACGTTGACAAGATGCACATGCCCAATCAAAGTTATAGTTTTTGAGTTTTTATCGTATATAGCTTTATCACAGTATATCGTGTAATCTTCGTAGTATATCACCACATCTTTTTTTGCTATCACTTGGTTGTTTGGTTCTCTTATCAAAATATCAGATAGTATCTTTACAGGCTCAGTTCCATATGATAAAGTTACTATTAAAAGCAAAAAAACTAAGATTCTAAACTTAATAATATCTCCTCCGCTTCTTTTAGAGAGCTTACTATGAAGTCTGGTCTAAAATCGGTTTTTTCTAAATCTTCTTTTTTATATTTACCAGTGGTAATAAATATAGTCTTTATGCCAAGAGCTTTAGCCCCTATCAAGTCTGTATAAAAATCATCGCTTATTATTACACTATCTTTGTATTCATCGTCGTTTAAAGCTTTTGATAGAAATAGTTCTGATGGTTTTCCTAGGTTTGGTATATCTTCCTTGTAATCTGTGGCATTTGCTATCATAAAAGCCAAAGAACCAGAACCTTGAAAATAAAGCCCGTCAGAGTCCTTTACGATTTTGCTATGATTTATAGGTATTATTTTTGCTTTGTTTAAAAATACTGCTGATATTGCTTTTTTTAACTTTTCAAAGCTTAGCTGTTTGTCTTGACCTATGATTACACTTTCTACATCTATATCGTTTTTTACCTCTACAAATTTTGATAAATAGGCTTTTAAGTGATCTGTACCTATTACAAAACAAGAAGATATATCTTTTTCTTTAAGATAATCTGGAAGTATTTTTAAAGGTGTTAGAATATCTTGCTCTTCAACGTTTAATCCTTTTTCGTTTAGTATTTTTACCAGCTCTTCAGGTGGTCTTGTGGAGTTGTTTGATAATATTTTGAAGTTTTTGGTTTTTAAAAAGCTTAAAAACGCTTTTGAATCTTCAAAAAGGTTGAACTCTTTATCCTTTACCAATACACCATCTAAATCCACTAGTATTTTCATAGAAAATAGTTTACAATGTTTTTATGGAACTTGTGGATATTTTTTATAAGAGAGCTATAATGTTTTGGAAAAGTTTTTTAGGTTTAATAATAATAGCTTATATAGCGCTTTTGTTGTCTTACTTTATAATAAAACTGCCTATAAAACTTCCTTTCGAAATTAGGTTTTATTTGATTGGAGGGGAGATATTTTTGGGCATCATAGTGTTTTTCTTATCTTATTTTGTTAAAAAGCAATACATACCTGTATCGATTCATGAGCCTTATTGGAGTTATAAAGCTATGAAAGGTTATTTCTGGCCTTATACAATAGCTTCTGCTCCTTTTTTGTTTGCTGGGATATTTTACCTTTTAGTGGCTGATTTGATAAGTTTAACCGTGGGGTTTTTTATAAGCTTTTTACTTATTTTTTATCAAAAACCCAGAAAAGGTGATATAATATACTAAAATCAAGCTGGAGGTTTTAATATGGATAGAAAAGCTATTGAAGAAAAGTTATACAAAGAAGATCATCATTATAGATATTTGAAAGACAAACACGATGAACTAGACAAAGAAATAATGAAAATGGAAAAGCACCATCCTATGACTTATGATTTGGAACTTCAAATAGAAACTCTCAAAAAAGAAAGGCTTAAATTAAAAGACGAAATGGAGTTAATTGTTGTAGAATATATGAAAAAGCATGGAGAAGTGGCATGATTATAAAAGGTAAAATATGGAAGTTTAAAGACAATATAGATACAGATCAGATTATACCTGCAAGATATTTAAATACATCAGATCCTTTGGAGCTTGCCTCTCACGTAATGGAAGACTCTGAAAAACCAAACTTTGCGAAAGAGCATCAAGAAGGTGATATCATAGTAGCTGGTAAAAATTTTGGTTCTGGCTCTTCTAGGGAACATGCTCCTATAGCTATAAAGTACGCTGGTGTACCAGTGGTGGTGGCTAAAAGCTTTGCAAGGATATTTTTTAGAAATGCAATAAACATAGGTCTTCCGATAGTAGAGTGCAAAGAGGCTGTAGATGAAGCTGAAGATGGAGATATTTTTGAAATAGACCTTGAAAATGGTATAGTAAAAAATGTTACAAAAAATAAAACCTATTCTTCTACTAAATTTCCAGAAGAGCTTATGGCTATACTAAAAGCCGGTGGGCTGATGGAATATGCAAAATCAAGATTATCTTCTTAAGTTAAAAGAACTTATAAAAAAATATTCTCTTTTGATAGCAGATGAACCTAAGTTTAAACTAGTTTCTGGTAAGCTTAGTAAGTATTATATAGATTTAAAACAAGTTACCTTTGATCCAGAAGGCATATACATACTTGGCAATGTTCTGTATAATATGTTAAAACCTTTTAACGTTGATGCTGCAGGCGGGCTTACTCTAGGAGCCGATCCTATAGCATATGCGGTTTCAATTATATCCTTTGAAAAAGGCAGGCCTATAAAACCTTTTGTAGTAAGAAAAGAGCCAAAAGATCACGGCACGGGTAAGCAAATAGAAGGTAAGCTAGAAAACGTTAAAAATGTAGCTATATTAGAAGATGTATCTACTACAGGTGGGTCTTCTTTAAAAGCTGCAAACGTTTGCAAAAACGCTTCTTTGAACGTGGTAGGTATATTTACCATAGTAGATAGAGAAGAAGGCGCCAAAGAAAACATAGAAAAGGAAGGTTTTAAATTTTATTCTGTGTTTAAATTATCTGAGCTTTTGTGAAAAAAAGACTAGATATATTGTTGGTGGAAAAGGGCTTGGTTTCTTCTCGTGAGAAAGCTCAAGCTTTTATAATGGAGGGAAGGGTTTTTGTAAATGGTAAAGCTGTTTTAAAAGCTGGTACCCTTGTGCAAGAAGAGGATGGTATTGAGCTTTTAGGAGAAGAAAAATTTGTATCAAGAGCAGGTTATAAGCTCGAAAACGCCATAAAAGAGTTTGATGTAGATGTATCTGAGAAAATATGCCTTGATATAGGATCTTCTACGGGTGGATTTACAGATTGTCTTCTTCAATACGGTGCAAAATTAGTTTATGCTGTAGATGTAGGACATCTTCAAATGCATGAAAAGCTAAGAAAAGATCCAAGGGTGATATTGTTTGAAGATACAGACATAAGAGTTTTTAAAAAGCCAGATGATATCGATTTTGATATTGTTACTGTTGATGTGTCTTTTATATCCCTTAAGAAGATAGGAGAGTATATTAAAAATCTTTGCTCTTATCATACAAAGCTTCTTATGCTTGTAAAACCTCAATTTGAGCTTTCTCCAAAGCATCTAAAAAAAGGTATAGTAAAAGATGATAGTGCTAAAATGCTTGCTTTAGAAAGTGTCATATCTCATTTTGAATCTATAGGTTTTGAGCTTTTAGCATATACAAAAGCAAGACCAAAAGGTACCAAAGGAAACGAAGAATTTTTTACTTATTTCATATTAAAGGATTGTAATAAGACAAAATGAAAAACATACTTTCTTTTTTAGGTTTTTTTATGGTTGTTGTATTTGTGCTTTTAGGAGTATATGTTTATAGCGTAAGTATTGGGCTTCCAGATGTTAGAGCTTTAGAGAATTGGCATCCGCCGGAAGCGTCAATGGTGTACGACTCAAATGGTAAACTTATAGGTACGATAGGAACTCAGAATAGGATTTATGTAACAATAGACAAAATACCTAAGATAGTTCAAGATGCTTTTATTTCTGCTGAAGATAAGACTTTTTATCATAACATAGGAATAGACCCATTGAGTATAATAAGGGCTTTAATAGTAGATTTAGAAAAAGGAGAGGCTGTAGAAGGCGGAAGCACTATAACCCAGCAACTGGCGAAAAACCTTTTCCTTACCCCTAAGAAGACAATATCAAGGAAGATAAAAGAAGCAATCCTTGCTATAGAGATAACTCATACTTTTCCCAAAAGCAAAATACTTGAAATGTATCTCAACCAGATATATTTGGGGCATGGTGCCTTTGGTGTAGAAGCTGCATCGGAAACTTACTTTGGAAAACACGTTTGGCAACTAAACCTTGATGAAGCTGCTCTTTTGGCAGGGCTTCCTAGAGCTCCTACAAAGTATGATCCATATATAAACCCAAACTTGGCTCTTCAGAGAAGAAACTACGTTTTGTATAGAATGTATAAAGATGGCTATATTACGAAAGAAGAGTACCTTAAAGCCTCTCAGAAACCTATTGTTTTAAACAAACATACAAACCCTATCACCAATAGCGATTATTTCGTTAGTTTTGTAAAAGATTATATGTATAGAAATTTTCCTGATCTTATTTATCAAGGTGGATTAAAAATTTATACCACTTTAAATGAAAAGCTTCAGCAAGCAGCGGAAAATGCTGTTAGAAACCAAATATTGTATATATCTAAACTAGAACATTATCCAGTTCTACCTTGGTCTATTACCGATACTATAGCAAAATTTAAGGCTCAAAAAATAGATCTAAAGAAATCGAGATATTATATAGGTTTTGTTAAAAGCGTAAAAAATAATCAGGCAAATATAGATATAAACGGCACAGAGCTCACCGCTAAAATTTTCCCCGGTATAGACGCTGGCGAGTACGTAATGGTAGAACTTTCACGCAGAAATAATGGATTTAATGCAAAGATAATACCACAGCTTCAATCGGCTTTGGTTAGCATGAACGTGCACAACGGTGCTATATTGGCTATGGTGGGTGGGTACTCTTATCAGCTTTCTTCTTACAATAGAGCAGTTTATGCTTTAAGACAGACTGGTTCTGCTATAAAACCTATAGTTTATCTAGCAGCCTTGATGAAAGGCTATACTCAGATAACCGAGATAGATGCTACGCCTCATGCTTACCCAGATCCTTCGGCACCAGGTGGATTTTGGACACCTAGAAATTATGAGGGAGAGAGTTTTACTACAATTACCTTGAGAAAAGCTTTGGCTTACAGCGTTAATACTGCGAGCGTAAATCTTTTGGCCCAAGTGGGTTTTGGTCTACCAATATCTTTAGCAGCAAGGGTGGGTATAAAACTTCCTCCTTATTATTCTATGGTGCTTGGTAGCACAAGCGTTACTCCGCTTCAACTTACAAACATGTTTCAAGCTTTTGCCAACTTAGGAACTTATTGTCAACCGTATTTTATAACAAAGATAGTAAACTCTCAAAACCAAGTTGTATATACAGGTCATCCAGTTTGTTACAATGTATTTCCAGCTACTTATGATAGGGTCTTGATATCTATGTTAGAATACGTGGTAAGAGTGGGGACTGGCTATGCTGCCCATGTGTTGGGACCTTATATAGCTGGTAAGACAGGTACTACAAACCATTACGACGATGCTTGGTTTGAAGGCTTTTCCTCTGATGTAGTAACTGGTGTTTGGACTGGATTTGACATAAGAAAAAGAATAGGTCACAATATGGCTGGTGCTGCAGCGTCGCTTCCCACTTGGATAAACTATATGAAAGAAGCATTAAAGATATATCCGGAAAAGCCGTTTCCTTTACCAGATGGGGTGGAGTATGTGGAGATAGACCCAAAAACCTACTTAAGAGCTACTCCTTCTTGTCCCGGAGAGCCTATACTTTTTGTAAAAGGTACAGCACCAAAAACAACTTGTCAAAACGTTTCCTTACCGGTTCTTCAAAGTTTAAACCCAAATCAACCGCAAAACCCAGGAAGTCCTTTGCAACCTTTAAACAACAATTCCTCACAATCTCAACAACAGTCGTCTCAAGGCGCTATATCACCTGCTAAGCCTTCAACAAATCCTAGCTCAAAAAATCCAAACAGTATATTACCTAAGATAATACAACAGATAGAAAAAGAGACTCGTAAAATAGATAACGAAACAAAAAATATAGATAAGGAGTTAAACAATGCTCGCTAAGAGGATTATACCGTGTCTTGATATAAAAGATGGTAGGGTGGTAAAAGGTATAAACTTTGTAGATTTAAAAGACGCTGGGGACCCAGTGGAAAATGCAATTGTTTATGAAGAGCAAAAAGCTGATGAAATAGTGTTTTTAGATATAACAGCCTCTTACGAAAATAGAGATACGGTGGTAGATTTGGCAAAAAGAGTAGCTCAAAATATCTTCACCCCTTTTACCATAGGAGGCGGGATAAGAACCTTAGAGGATATAAGAAAACTTCTAGAAGCCGGTGCCGATAAAGTATCTATAAACTCAGCTGCCGTTAAAAACCCTCAGCTTATCTACGAGAGTGCAAGAAAGTTTGGCTCTCAGTGTATAGTGGTGGCAATAGACGCAAAACATGCAGAAGATGATACTTGGCATGTTTATATAAACGGTGGTAGAGTAAATACACGTTTAAACGCTATAGAATGGGCTAAACAAGTAGAATCTCTTGGGGCTGGTGAGATTCTTCTAACATCTATAGATAAAGACGGTACAAAATCAGGCTACGATATAAAACTAACAAATCTTATATCGAAAGCTGTAAATATACCAGTTATAGCCTCTGGTGGGGCTGGTAGAAAAGAGCATTTCTTAGAAGCTTTTAATCTAACTGAAGCAAGCGCTTGCTTAGCGGCTTCTATATTTCACTTTAAAGAAATATCTATACCAGAGTTAAAGGCTTATTTGAAAGAAAATAACGTGCATGTTAGAATATAATTTATCTTATAAAACTACGTTCTCATTGATACAAAAGCTTTTATAAACTCTTCAGCGTTTTTTAATTCGAGTTTTCTATTCCAGATTTTTAATTCTGCTCCAGATGTGCTTATTATAGCAATTTTTGAAAAGCCAAAGATTCTACCTAAAAGGCTTTGTTTTAACACTATGTTTGATATTTTATCAAGGCTATAATCGATTACGTTGTGACCCCAAGTCCCATAAGCTAAAATGAGTCTTTTGTTGGTGATAAAAAGCTTTGTGGTTTTCTTTAAAACATAAGACTTTATCAATATAGATAAGCTAAAGCTTAAAGCGTATAAAAATACCAAGAAGAATAAGCTTACATCTTTTTTGGCAAGTAATACCAATATGCTTATTATAAGACCGATTATACCTATCAACGTGGCTATGATGATTTCCTTTATGTATACCATCTCTCCTTCTACTATTATATGTTCATCCTCGGTTAGATATTTTTGAATTAGTTTTTCTTTATTTCCTAATTTTATTTTTATGGCGTTTATTGTTGTTACTAAAAGCCAATATACTAAAAGTATGCCAAAGGCCAAAAACACTATTGAATGATTTTTTTCCATAAAACAATTTTATCACATGTTATATCTCAAAGCGCTTGCTAGAAAAACTACACCAAGACTTAAAATTAAGTTTAATATACCTAGTATTCTTGTTATTTTTGTATATTTTTTAGAGTTTTTGGCTTTTGGACTAAAATAAAAATCATGAAGAATTGATATCAACACCACCAAAAAGAAAGTATGAATTTTAGTTTGAAGCGTTTTTTGATATAGTGACTCTGGATGGAGTAATGAAGTATAAGGTATTGATAAAAAATGCATGTTTAAAAGACCTGTTATGAAGAGCGTAGGAAGACCTATTAGAGTGCCTATGTTGCTAAATCTTTTTCCTATGTTTTGAAAAGCCTCATCTTTAAAGGGTGTTCTTCTTATATAAGGAGAAGATACAAACACTATAAATAGCATACCACCTACCCACAAGCAAGCAAATGTTATATGTATAAAAAGTATCAAAACGTTCATAAGTGAATGATAACTTATGTAGTGAAGATTTTCTATGACATATGTTTATAAAGCTGGCCAAAAGGCCAGCAAAGGATGTTTATTTTGATTCTTCTTGAACATTTACTTTTATACTAGCGTATATGTCGTTGTGTAGTCTAACTTTTACGGTATATAAACCTAAGTTTTTAATAGGTGAACTTATTATGATTTGTTTTTTGTCTACGTTAAAGCCTTTTTCGCTAAGAGCTTTGGCAATGTCTGAAGTGGTTATAGCACCAAAGAGTTTACCATTTTTACCTACCGGTTTTCTAATGGTTATTTCTGCACCATCGAGTTTTTTGGCTAGCTCTTGAGCTTGAGCTCTTATTTTTTCAAGTTTCCTGGCTTTTTGGGAAAGTATGTTTTGGATATGTTTTATGTTGCCCTCTGTGGCTGGTAATGCCAGTTTCCTTGGTATTAGGTAGTTGTTTGCAAAACCATCTCTTACAGTTATGATATCTCCAAAGCTTCCACGTCCTTCCAATTCTTCTAAAAGAATCACCTTCATGATATCCTCCTTATATTACTACGTAAGGCAATAGAGCAAGCTGTCTAGCCCTTTTTATTTCATTGGCTAGCTTTCTTTGATGTTTGGCACATAAGAAAGTCATTCTTCTTGGGAGAATTTTGCCATGCTCAGACATAAACTCTCTTAGTTCGTTGTAGTTTTTGTAGTCAGGGTCTTTTTTTTCCATGCAAAACTTGCAAACTTTAGCTTTTTTCATCTTAGTTTCCATCATACTTCACACTCCTTTTTTAAAGTTTTTAAAATGGTACGTCATCATCGTCTTCTAAGCTTTTTTCTATGTCATACCTAATATTTTCTATACCGTTTATATCTTCATCATTGTAAAAGTCATAAGACAAATCTTCTTGCGTAGAAGGTTTATTTTGTGCTCCTTGTGGTTTTGAAATTATCTTAACGCTTTCGGCTACTATGCTTACTTTAGACATATTTTTACCATCTTGAGAAGTCCACCTATCTTGAGCGAGTCTTCCTTCTACAAGTATCATGTAACCTTTTGATATTTGTGTAGATAGTCTATCAGCCAATGCCCCATAAGCTTTTACATCAAAATAGTGAGCTTCTTCTTTCCACTCGTTGTTTACTCTGTAGCTTCTGTTGTAGGCTATTGATATGTCAATTGCCTTGTTGCCAGACGGAAGTATCCTTAGCTCTGGGTCTTTTGTCAATCTACCTATCAAAATAACTTTGTTTATCATAAAATCCCCTATTTATTGAGAAACTTTTTCCTCGTTGGTCTCTTTGGATAAGATATTTAACCATCTTATAACATCTTCGTTTATCTTGTAGTAAAAATCAAGGTCGTTTGGTAGTTGCGGATTAGTAGAAAATATTTTGAAGAAGTGGTATCTTCCATGCCCAAATCCATTTATTTTATAGGCCAAATTTTTAGTACCCCAATCTTCTTCATGGACAATACTTCCACCTTTTTTGGCTATGAAGTCTTTCACTTCATTTAGCTTTGTATTGTACTCATCCTCGGTAAGCGTGGGTTTAAACACCACCACACTTTCGTACATCCTCTGTGCACGATAATGTTTTGAGCTCATAATACCTCCTTAAAATTAGTCAAAGTTTAAAACCTTAAATAAATATTTTACCATATTTTTTTGTTTTAATATTATAACTTGCACTATGCACTCTCATGATATTATGTAAGAAATGCCGTTGGCAAACTAGTGCCTAAGCACGTTTCAAATGCCTGTTTTCTTAAAAGATATTAATCTCACGATGTAAGAAATGCTACAAGTATGCCACGCAACACAAGCATGCCACGGCCTAGCACACTAGAGCGACAACATTGCATTTCAGTATTATGCTTTCTCCCACTCAAAACTTACAATGTTCTTATCTTTTTTGCTAAACTCTATCCCTATTAGATAGATCTCTTGGTATTTGCCTTTATACTTTTCATAATACCTTTTTTCTTTTATCTGTTTTAAAGCAACGCCTTCTTCTTTGTCTTCTACCACTTTAAACTCTAGTATATAAACGCTGTCTTGGTTAAAGACACTTAAATCTATTTGGCCTTTGTTGGTGTTGTCTTCTGCTATTACATTTAGCCCTGCACCGTTAAAAAGTGCATATACGATAGATGCATAAAATCCCTCATAAGAGTCTATATCGTTTTTTCTATACCAATCATGTGGAATGCTTGCAAAAAATCTATGTAAGATGTCTTTTAGCTTTTCTACTTGCTTATTCTCAAAAGCCTCTATTAGACCTATTTCAGTTTTATCTTTTAAAGAAATATTTTCTATCACATAGCCTAAGAAAAAGTCGTTAAAACTCATTTTTACTTCAAGGTTTGGAAAAGATAGTGTATATAAGTTTTTGTTGCCTTTTGTTTTAAAGTCTTTTATGGTAAGATAACCAGCTTGAAACAAAAGATTTTCTACTCTTATATTATCAACATCAAGATTTGATAGAATCTCGTCTCCTACTTCAAGGTTTTCAAGCTCTGGGATGTAGTATCTGTTTTTCATAAACATCTTTATCAAAAATGTAGGTGTCTCTGTCTCAAACCAAAAGGCTCTAAACCTTTTTTCTGAGAAAAGAAGGAGTATATCAAAAGGATTGTAAACTCTCTCTCCAAGCCAACTATAACCGTTGTACCAGACTTTTATCTTCTCTTTATCAAAATCTTTTAATCTATCTTCAAACACACTTTCAAGTTCAGATTGGGTATAACCACATACTGTAGAAAACTCTTCATTTAACGTGATATCCTGAAGCTGATTTAATCCACTAAAGATTGACACTTTCGAAAATCTTGATACACCTGTAAAAAATACAAGTTTTAGATAAGGATCAGCATCTTTTAACACCGAATAAAAACCTTTCAATATTTCTCTATTTTCTCTTGCTACTTCTATATTTTCTATCGCATCCAATATCGGTTTATCGTACTCGTCTATGAGTACTACTACTTGTTGATTGTATCTGCCTGATAATATCTTTATTGTTTCTTATAATTTACCTCTTGGTGTTTTGTAGCTAAGTTTTAGGTTATGATCTTGTTGGATATTTAAAAATATCTCTTCTAAGTTTATCATTAAATCTTCTGAGCTTCTATTTACCCCTCTTCCAAGGCTTATTTTTAACACTGGATATTTCTTATTCCAATCCCAATTATCGTATAGATAGAGCCCTTTAAATAATTCTTTGTTGCCAGAAAACGCTTCTTTTAGTGTATCAAGAAAAAGAGATTTACCAAATCTTCTTGGACGAGATAGAAAGTAATACTTACTTGTTAGCTTTGGTATAAAATGTGTTTTATCCACATAGTAAAAACCGCCTTCTATGATATCTTTGAAGGTTTGTATGCCTATTGGTAAAAGCTTCATAATGTAATTATACCACAGCTAATTATGGAGGTTTTAGTCCAGTGCGGCTGTTAGTGATCTGTTCATAACCCACACGGTTCAGATGAAACGTGCGAGAAGGAGGTTGTGTCATGAATAATGATTTAAAAGTTCTTAACCCACACGGTTCAGATGAAACCTTAATTGCCACAGCTTTTAAAAAATAAAACATAAGCGTTCTTAACCCACACGGTTCAGATGAAACGGGATCTATGCAGAAAATGAAAAAACCGCTACCGCACGTTCTTAACCCACACGGTTCAGATGAAACTCATAGAATTGCCACTCAAAAATTGTGATGTAAAATTGTTCTTAACCCACACGGTTCAGATGAAACACCCTGGTTGTCTTCCAGCTTCTCACGAGGCTGGAAGAGTTCTTAACCCACACGGTTCAGATGAAACTGCTACTGTTCGTTGAAAAAGACTTTGTTCGTTGAAAAGTTCTTAACCCACACGGTTCAGATGAAACTATTCCAAGCAATCGTATATCAATTAGATTGCAAGAGTTCTTAACCCACACGGTTCAGATGAAACGTCCGACGATAAGAGCAAATTAGAACTAAAATATATATTCTTAACCCACACGGTTCAGATGAAACCCGCTTGCTGTTTTGTTTCTATTCGTGTTCTGATTTCTGTTCTTAACCCACACGGTTCAGATGAAACCGGAAAGACAATCAAAAGAGCTCATGGAGAAAGTAAAAGTTCTTAACCCACACGGTTCAGATGAAACTGTTGTTGTGTACCATGCTAAACAGCTTCTTAATAGGTTCTTAACCCACACGGTTCAGATGAAACTGAGGTTAGGCTAGAGTTTTATTAGTAGCATATACCGGTTCTTAACCCACACGGTTCAGATGAAACTTTACCAGTCCCAGTGTCTCCTACAAAAATAAGAAGGTTCTTAACCCACACGGTTCAGATGAAACCTTGTTGATGAAATGATGCGTTCAAGTGGCGATATTGTTTGTTCTTAACCCACACGGTTCAGATGAAACATCTATTCTGAAAAACAATGCGTATTTGTTTTTCTTGTTCTTAACCCACACGGTTCAGATGAAACTCAAAAGATGATGCAAGCTAT
>Ga0081474_139813_pt1 | contig 25471 bp, 28 predicted proteins | sample OneHunmetagenome_2_FD_70978 | JGI IMG/M metagenome (GOLD analysis project Ga0081474, IMG submission 70978) | Ferrous microbial mat communities from One Hundred Spring Plain, Yellowstone National Park, USA v2 (version 2) | ecosystem: Environmental > Aquatic > Non-marine Saline and Alkaline >... | reverse complement strand
ACCCCTATCATCGCGAGGAAGATTGACGCAATCATGAAGAAGGCGCTCCCCACTACCTGCACCCTGTTTAGGGTGAGGTAGGCCAAGGAGACCGAGTATAGGAAGGCGAGGACTGACGTGATCACTAGTCCTGAGTTGTAGACCCAAGGGTACCTCACGTGATCTCCTGGTGTCCCCAATTCACTCAACGCGCCCGTCGTGAAGTGTCCCACCCACCACGGGTTCAGGGCGATGCTAGCCAGTATGAAGGCCCAGGCGGTGAAAACTGCAGCGAAACCCAGGTAGTACAGGGACCTGATGCAGGCGTTCACGTTCTACCTCCCCCCGATTGGCGTCGCGATTCCTCCACCCCCTGACTAGGGTTCCCCGAAAGGCCTGCGTCCGCCACTACCCCCTCTAGGGGGGAGAGCTGCGGGTAGGACGGGGAGGAAGGTGGGGAGGAGGGCTTCGCCGTGGGGAGCTCGGCCTCCAGTGCCCTGATGAGTCTGTCGCCGTCTACCTTACAGATCACGGTCGTGAAGGCGTCAGCGTAGGCCCCGATCTCTTGGCCTATGGTGTTGTTCCCACGCTCCGCGAACGCGGCGATCTGGCTCCAGTTATACGAGCTCCACCCGTTGGGGAGTATGGGGGAGAAGTTCAGGGTGTAGCGGTTGGCGAAGTCCAGGAACTGGAACCCCTCCTTGAAGAGCTCCCACACAGCAGTGTAATTGCCAGGGGTGTGGTCAGCGGTCTTTCCGCCCTGTCCTCGTAGGGCTGGAAGACCACGTAAGGGCTCGAGTACTTCACGTCCCTGTAGGTGAAGGTGGGCATGTCCGGGAAGACGTAGGTGCTGGAGGACATCATGTAGGAGAGACCGCCGAAGTTGCCGAACACCATGAGGGTAACCGTCAGGGGCCAGCGGGTGGCAGCGCAGTAAGGGCAGGACTCCGCGACTATGTAGAGGATCAGGGCCTTCCCGTCCACCTCCCACGGGGACCCGTTGTAAAAGGCGAAGTACGACATGTCGGGGGGAGAAGAGTAGAGGTCTACTCCCCGGAGGCGGAGTAGAGGGCCTAATAGACCTCACCCGAGATCGGCCTGCCGATGTAGGCCGAGAGGCCGTGGGGGGCCTGGAGGGAGGAGTAGGCGAAGTAGACTACCAGGGACGCCGCCAAGGCCGCCGCGACACCTGTTCACAGGTAGACCCTCCTCCTGCCCCCTCCTCCTGGAATAGCGGCCCCTCCCCTCGCGCGAGTGCCTCTTAGAGCTCATGTCCTTGACCTCCGCAGGGGGCAAATTAAGTTTTCCCCAAACTCCCTTGTGGTCGTGGGTAGGTCTAGGGGATCCTAGGGAGGAACGGCGAGGTGGAGGACACCGACCTCCCGACTCTCAGACCACCCACGGGCGATGGGGAGACGAGTCCCCTTTTCGTCCTCATAACTCTTGAGGGACACTGAAACTCTTTCACGTGACTTTTAGACGTCATCGATCGCTTATGAATACGGTGTTTACCCTGACGTAACTTCTCCTTACTTTTAATCACTTTTAATTCCGCCCGGGTGAACACCCCTCAACCCAGATCCCTCCCTAGAGCTGACGATAGCGGGAGGGGTTGGAGGGTTAGACGCGAATGCGTTTTGACTGCAGGCACGGCGACCCCACGCGTTCTGGGCAAGCGGCCGGGCTCGAGTCTCACGGATCGCGGGCCGGGGAGGCGCCACTGGGACGGAAGCGCTGGGGCTAACGGCCATGGAGTGCCTTGCCTACGCTGAGGAGGGAGAGAAGGCCCTACGGATCATGGGATCTGGCGGGACGTAGATCTCCCCCACTTTAACTAGGAATCCTGCTTCCTCGAGGTTCGAGAGGAGCCTACTGACCTCCTTGTCGTTGATCTCCCTGCCCTCCATAGCTGAGAGCGACCTCTTCACCTCGGACCACCTGCAGCCGCTGCCGCACCTAATCATGACCTCCACGTATCTCCTCCTCGCGGTCTCCCTACCCACCAGGAAGGCCTCGAACTCGGCCCTTACCATGGTGACTCCCTCCTCGAGGGTCCTCCCGATGGCTTCCATGTGGCTCGCCCTAGTCCTGTGGAAACCGTAGTAGGTGAGCCACCCGGCGATCCCCCCTAGAGTGGAGTAAGCTTCCTCCACCTCCACCTCGCTGAAGCGCACTCCCGCCTCCCTGAGCCCTGTCCTGAGGAAGTCCTTCGCTATGTCCTCTGGGAATGGCCCCACGTTGACCTCCCAGGCCGCCCTTCCGTACAGGGGGGACTCCGGATCCTCCCTCCTCAGGAAGCGGTGGAGCATCCTGACCTTAGATCCCCCGATCACGAACTTGACCCTCTTCAGGTTGTCGTAGGCGTAGGCTATTTGAGGTAGTAAGTCGTAACCCCTGAGCTTTATGAGCTCCTGCGCTTCGTCCAGCACTACCACCACGTCCCTGGAGCTCCTGTCCCCGTATTCCTGGAGGCTGTCGAACAGGTCAGCTAACCTCAGCCTCTGCCTCCCTCCCCACGCGAAGGAGATGGAGACACCGGATATAGCGACCCCTCTTATCCTCCTCAGGCTTTCCAACAGCGAGGGGAAGCGCCTCACCGCGCTGTTAACCTCCCTCTCCACGGTCCCGACGAAGTCCTTGTAGGATATGAAGGGGGAGTCCTCGAACCTCCTCATGTCCAAGTAGATCCAGATGTTCCCCTCGTCCTCCGCGCTCGCCACCCTGATCAGGGAGGATTTCCCGCTCCTCCTGAGGCCCAACACTAGGGTGATGGGGAACCTCAGGCCTTCCCTCAGAGACCGCAGCTCCTCCTCCCTGTCGTATAGGTCGGCCCTAGAGGTCTTGGGTCTGGGGTCGAAGAGCGACTTACACCCCTCCAAGTTACTTACACCCCTCCAAGTTAATAGCCTTTGCGGTGAAGCCACAGAGGAACGCTATCGACGACCTAACAGACAGCGGGAGCCCCGCTCAATAGTCCTCCGTTTGCCCCATACCTTCATTCCAACCTTCTCACGCTCATTAGCGATCGAGCTGGGGGACTTAGTCCTCGACCACGCGGTCACCCGATCGCGTGTGGGTCATAGAACTCCTCAGAACCCAACGACACGGGGCCCACGTCCCCGCCGTCCCTCTCACCCTTCTGGGCATAGCCCACATAGGCGTGAGAGGTCGTCTTTTATCGGTGAAAAACGAGTACATGAATGTAAAACATCTCTGTTAACGTGAAAAAGGATTCGGCCCACACTTCGCTACCCAGCATTGTCCACGACGCTCAGTGAACGGGAGATCCTGTGGGGGGGCCAGTTCCCGAAGCAATCGGCGACGTGGAATGCGTCTGAGGGACCAGACTCGCGGAACTCCTTATAACCTAGACTACGACACTTTACAGCATGGGATGTATATGCATATTTCTACATCGAGGAAAAAGCTTTCGGCGCGTTACAGCCTTGGGTTAACTCAAGTTACGTGGACAGAGATGTAAGTGTAGTAAATAACTATACTGTGAGATTGGTTTTCCAGAGATGGGCGCCCTCTGTGGAATACTTTATTTTAGCACAGACAGTTCAGCCTGCCGTACCATATTGGGTGTGGAAGCCGGTTATTGATAAGCTAAAAACAATGAATTATACGGAAGCTAGGTCATTTTCTTCGAATATAACGACAATTGTAGTGCCATATTGGGGTCTAGGTCCTTATTATGTAAGTTCGATAACCACTGCTCCGTCACTGACATATGAGTTAGAACCGCCTGCTTTACTTAGTCAGTGGGAGAAAATATTTCCAATAAATAGTTTTAGATATTATCCAAATATAACTATCATATGGACTCCCAGCTATTCTACTCAATATACTCTGTTAATTAGTCATCAAGTGGATTGGATCTGGGCTGCATTAACCACTAAACAGATGCAAACACTTAATTCTACAGGACAAATAGACGTAGGGACTCCATATTATGATCACTGTAATACCAAAGGATTGTGGCTTAATCCAAATGTATATCCATGGAATAGTCCTATTGCAAGGCAAGCCTTGAATTACGTATTAAATAAGACGGCCATACCATTAGTATTCACACCCTCTTACTTCCCCACTAATCATAACCTATGGTTCGGTGATTGGTTGATTCCTTACATGCCGAAAAGTATTGACGAGCTTATAATCAATTATACCGTGAACTATACCCAAGCTACTGAGATGTTAAAGTCGGTGGGTCTAGTGAATAAAGGAGGTTACTGGTATCTGCCCAATGGGACTCAATTAACTTTAACGATATACGTACCATCAAACTTAGTCGATATGGAAGAGGAAGCGAACTTAGCAGCATTAGAGTTATCTGAATTTGGTATATCCGCTAAGGTTATAGCTATCGATCCAAGTACGCTTTCCGGTAGTATTTTATCGAGCGGACAATATCAAGCGGTATATAGCTTTTATACATGTAATATCTTTAGTTACGAGATGTCTAGTATTAGTTTCGTTGATACTGTATTTAATCTCCCTATATTCTCCGTTTATAACTTAACAAAAGCTTGGCCTTTTGCCTGGCCTAATGTTACTAACTACCATCTTAATAACTGGTATTGTCAGCCTTATACCGCCCCTGCCTCACTAAATCTACCTAATAATACAATTATTACATGTGTAAATTCGACATATGGCCATATCAATTTAACAAACTGGGAGAATATGATGCAGGCATCACCACTCGGTAGTCCTGAATTTGAGCAGGCATATAAGATATTTACTGCTTGGTGGGAGTACTTCGCACCTCAAGTAGAGGGAACTAGCGTGGGTTGGGTCCCATTTGGTGGGGCGCACTGGAAAACAGTAATTGACTTTGACTGGGCATATTATAGTATGCCTATAGTTTTAGCGCAAGCTGTTCCCACCTCAGTCTACGTTAATTTAGGTAGCGGTGGTCCATTCCCAGCTATACTATTCGGCTTCGGAGCTCCAGAAGGCATTATACCGCCAATGGCTCAGGCCATACTTAATGGCTCCCTATGGACCGAATATCCTCAAATTGCACTATTCTTAGGCTTAACGAACCAAGATCTCCCTAGATTTGGTCCTGCAATGTTCACAGCGCCAGCGAAACTAGTTGGCTATAATGGTGTAGTAGTAGTTCCTAGCTTTTCAGGTATAACTGCAGTTCAGCAAGCTGTGGCTAATTACTTCCATACCACATAATACTCCTGTCACCTCAACCTCCACATCCACCAGCGTTACTACCTCAACCTCTACCATAGCAACAACTATCACCTCAACCTCCACATCCACCAGCGTTACTACCTCAACCTCTACCATGACTAAGACAATCTCTGGTTTGAGCCTCCCAATTATAGGAGTTATAATAGTGGTAATCATTATACTAGCTATAGCAGTATACTTGGTTCTTACAAGAAGGAGATGAAAGCCTAAGCTAAAATTTTTTATCCCTTTTAAGGTAGATTTTTACTATTAACTAAGCTCACCTCGATTATTGCCATGGATGCGACTTCCACCTTCAAGAGCGTGACCAAGGTATTGGGACTACGCATTCTTGAAGCCTCAGATAGAATTAAGAAAAAGCCCACTATCAAACTGCGTAATTATACTTCCTTAGACTTTAAAGGACAAGGCGATCTCCCTCAGTAATGACGTCCAAGGTTCGCCGCACCCCCAATGCTGTAGACTAGGTCCTTCACCCTCTTGGATGTGGACTGGAGGAACCTCCTGGCGTCCTTGGTCAACTCCCCGAGGTCGGTAGATCCTGGAGTACAACCCGTTCTTGAGCACGGCCCCTCTGCGGGGCCCTTGTCCGGGGACTAGGGCTGGAGATAGGCGAACTACACGCCCTCCTCCCGAGGAACTACCTCACCTCTCCACCGCGGATCCCAGCGTCGTCCACGACCACCAACGACTTTCCCCGCGATCACCTCAGGTGGAGTATCACGTCCCTGGAGTTCAGGGAGGCTTCCCACACAGGAGTGAGAGAAGGACAGGCCCTCCCTGCTGAGAGTCATCTCTTCACCACTGTGACCCTCCCTGGGGTCGACCCTGACTCCCCCTCCGACGCTCATTCGACCCCTTGTTGAAACGGGGGATGTAGGACTAGTCGAACACGTGTACCCGGTAGCCCTCCCTCACTTTTTAAAAGTACCCCTCCCACCTCCCTCACCCATCCCTCCACTGCCCCCTCGTCCCTGGCGTAGGTCCCCCTCTTGAACCCCCTGGGGCTCAGGCTCGCCAGGTTGTACTCCACTCCCGTCTCCACCACGTGGGCCACGGGCCTCAGCGTTCAGAACAGGACCTCCACGAACACCTCGTCCCTCAACTTCTTCGCCCCACCCCTGGGCTCACCCTTCAGGTCCTCGTCCCTCAGCATTGTACCGCGTACACCGAGACGTCGCACTTCCTGGCCTCGCCCCTTATCCTCATCCCTCCTTTCACGTCCTTGACTGCGTTGATCCTCCTCCTGCCTCTCGTTGAGCCCTATTCCGTGCATCTTAGACTTTGGCATGTGTTAGTATTACCCACATAGATAAAAACCCTGACCTTTAAAGTCCAAAGAAGTATAATTTGCTTCGTCTACACTGCACTGGGGACTCTACCTAGTCTTCTCGATAGGTAACATGGATAAGGGCGGCTTTCAGGGAGATCTTGAGGCACCTACCTGAGGAAGGGTCTGTGAGCACTATTATACATTCTTCCCTGAGGCGTCATAGGGTTATCTCCCTTGTCAATCACACTAAGTCAACCCACTCGTCCATCAGGGACGGGCAGTTAGATTCAAGAGGGCGACCAAGGTCGTCAACTGGAAACTCTCTAGTCCTCTACTTACACGAGAGGTGACTCATACTAGAGTTTATCTCGTAATTGACAGCTCTGAGTATATCCAATGATTTAAACTCAGCGGAATAACAAGGAGGGAGATTACCTAAGAGAGGACGTGAAGACTAGGGCTGAGGTCCTCTCCCTCCTCATAGGGGATCTCCTCCCCGTGAAATTCTGGTAGGAAGTACTCCAGGAGCAGGTCTCCAAGGCCTCGGCTCCTTGGTGGGGTCTAGGGACTACTCCACCCAGATCGACGCTTCACTACCACTAGGCCAAGCTGTCTACACTCACTTTCCCAGAGGGTTCTGGAAAGTATGCGATGGACTAAACCGAAGTAAGGGTAGTGAAAGGAGCGAGCTACTCCTCCCGGTCAGGGACTCAGATAACGACTGGATCATCGTCCTAGAGCTGGCCGAGACTCGAGTTGAACGTGATCCCACTACTCCTTAAGGGAACAACCGGTGGCTAGGGTAATCCACGGCTGTGGACCCTTTACACAACACGCTTAGCTGGGCTTGGATCACGGGCGGGCCAACCTTCGGAACGAGAAACCTGGTGGAGTTTGGGGCGGAGTTAGCTATCGTGGACTTACACTACTTACGGAGGAGTATTAAGGCGACACCACCGAGAGGTGGATGAGGGCATTCCTAGATCTATAACATTTTACCAGTGAGGTGAGAGGAGAGTTCGTTGGACACAACCTAATGCGTATGGATCAATCTATATAATACTCATATCTAACGCTCCATAATGAACGCAGCTAAAAGTCCTTTAGTGGATCAGGAGAAAATTCGTTTCTACGAAGAGAACGGTTTCCTACGACTGGAGGAATGCCTCACAAGCGAGGACGTGGAGGATCTGAGGAATCTCGTCGAGAGGTACGTGAAGTCAGGGTTCAAGAGGGCGATAGTCCAATATGGGAGGAACCCCGAGTACGATAAGGTATTCCACCAAGTGGTAAATGTCTGGCGCGAGAGTGAGGACTTCAGGAGACACGTCTTCAACCCTCGCCTGGCGGAGGCCGCCAGACTCCTCTCCCGGAGCAGAGCGGTTAGACTATGGCATGACCATCTCCTGATCAAGCCCCCTAAGGACAGTAAGCCAACTACTTGGCACCAAGACCTCCCCTATTGGCCCATGAGGGAGGAAGGGGCCCTGAGTTGTTGGATCCCCTTACAGGATGTGGATGAAAGGAACGGGACAATAATGTTCATTCCGGGTTCCCATAGGGTGGGCAGACTCCCCCCCATCGACCTAGCGCGTATGGATGACGTCTTCAAGTATGCTCCGCAGCTCAAGGGCAGGGAACTTTACGTAGCTAAGATCAGGGTTGGGGGGTGCACATTTCACCATGGACTGACGATCCATGGGAACAGCCCAAACATTACGGACGAGCCTAGGGTGGTGTTGGCGATCATCTACATGCCTGACGGTATTACCTACTTGAGGAAACCTCATGTGGTCACCGATCCCCTGAACCTGAGGGAAGGGCAGCCCCTCAGTGGAGAGGCTTTCCCAATTCTCGCCGAGGATACAGACATTGAGCGTAATAAAAGCGGAGTTAGGAGCCCACCTAGGAGAAATACACTGTAGAACGGGGGGTTAGACTAAAATGGTGGCTTAAGTGTGGACGAGAGTCCTCTCGATCTCCTTGGTCCTCCTCGCGTCAGTAGGCGCGTGGACTCAGGTAGGTTTCCTGAAATGGTTCCTAAATCCTAATACGTTGACCCAACTGAGCGTCCCTGCGGTCAACTCGTCTTTCGACGGCATAGTCTACATATTGCCCTCACGCAACTCCACGCCGTACTGGGCCACTGTATACGGGGACAGGGTCTTCTTCTACGTTTACGCGAACTTGACTGCCTACGAGTCCTCCATATCCGCGGACTTCAAGACCATACGGGACGCGGGGTACAGCTTCGTCGTGGTCGTGATCCCCTTGGCCGACAACTCCTCCTACCCCAACTACTACCGGAACCTCAACATCGTCAACAGACTGGCGTATCTGTACCACTTGGAGGTCATGTGGGCCATCTTCCCCAAGTGGCAGTTCGGGCCAGAGTGGGATTACCTGCACCCAAATACCAAGGTTCACGCGAAGCTCACGGAGCTCTTGGACTACTTGGTCTCCCTGAACGACACGTACAAGGTAGCCGTTTGGTACGGGTGGGCTCCGCCACCGCGCGGCCCGCCCTTGAGCTACTGGTGCAACACGTCGGTGTTCAGTCCTTACTTCGACTCCCTGCCTTCACAGGTCAAGGCGAAGTATGCCGTGTGGATCGACATGCCCTACGACAGTTACGTCAACGCGTGTAGTGTGGGGGAGCTGCTCAAGGGGTTGGACGTGCCAGTGGTAACCGAGGAGTATACGCTGCCCGCGATCAATAGCTGGTACGACTGGCTCCCGAACCAGTACTTGACTACAGGTATCTGGAATGCGTCCAGCGTCACCGCGTACTGCACTGGAGTGAGGTGGCTGCTGGCTCCGATGCTGGAGCGCGGGGGATATGGAATGAGGCCCCTCCCAGCGGGCTACGAACCGAGGGTGTTGATAGTGTGGATCTACTGGGACGTGAACGACGGTTCAGGTGAGCTCTACAGGGCCTTAACGGAGACTGGATTGGCGAACCCGTTGAAGTGTTCTGCCACAGTGTCAAGCTCAAGTCTTCAGGTCACAATACCTATTATAATAGCGATAATAATTGTGGTAGCTGTTGTAATATATCTAATTCTGACAAGAAGGAGATAAAGAAATTTTTATCTTTTTCTTAATACTAATTACGCATTGCTAAAGTCTTGGATCAGGTTTTGGTAATACTAGAACTTGGAAAATCTACTTATCCTCATATGAATTATTTACTATTAACTGAGCTAATAGTGGGACATTTCTGGTAGAAGCCTGGTCCCCCCAGAATATGTCTGACTTCCTCCCCGCCCTAAAGGGCGAGGCTTTCCGCCCCCTCAACCCCCCTTTCTGTAAGTCTCTTCGAAGGATGAGGCTTCATGACGTCACATTTCACGAGCTAAAAGAGACGATACGGTACCAGATGGAGAAGTACGGAAAGAAATTGGTTCTGGTCAATCCTGCTTTTAGTTCGAAAACATGTGCCAGATGCGGGTATGTTAAGTAAGGATCTAACACTGTCTGACCATGTGTTCGTATGTCCTAAGTGCGGTTGGGCTGCAGACCGTGACTACAACGCTTCTCTTAACATTTTGAAACGTGCGGGGTGGGAGCCACCCTTAGTGCCTGTGGAGCTTTACCCTCTACCCGTAGTTAAAAGCTACGGGCAAGGTGGGGCTATGAAGCAGGAAGCCTCGCCCTTCAGGGCGGGGTAGCTCACTGATTGAGTAAGTTAGGTAGACATACTCTTCCTCTGGCTAAAAGTCCTCAAGCCTTAAGTTCCTCAACACACTTCCTTACCTTCTCATACTTATGACTCCCCATTCCGTATAGTTTTCCGCTAAACGATACTAAGACCGAGATCAAATCCTCTATTAGCTCTTGTTCTGGAGTTTCGTCCTCCTCGTTCAATACTACGATCTCGCAATTATGTGCTTTACAAACTCCGTCAAGGATTTCGAACCTCACTAGTCTGTCTGGATAAGCTATGACTACTTTTGGACACTTCGTTGTTTAGTATCATCCTCAATAACTTGAGGAATCCATTCCTCTTCAGCCCAGAACCCACGTCAGTTATTACTTGATCATGTTCCTTATAACCTGCACCTCAAGGTATTTGACCTTTCACCAGATCGTCCCTCTGCGTGTTCGACGAAACCCTAGCGTAGAGTACTCTCCTCTTCCTCACAGTATCCATCAATTTCTCCACGTCCTCTTCTTTGAATCGCCACTTTCCCGTTTCGAGGACTACCGGTTTTACATTATCCTTTCTCAACGTATTCCCTAAGCGTGGCATAAGGATCCCTAGACGTTGGCATACTTCTTTAGGTGTTAGCATTATATAAAAGTTTATTATGAATTAATACAAACTTTACGGTCTATCGGAAACGTTGGCAACGGCGGAACAATCAAGAGCGGATTGAGGCGAGAGGCCATGGGCTAGAGATCTCTCGTTTAAACACATTAAAGCAGAGAGAATAAAGTCATATTGTATCTAATAGTATTTATTTTCATATGGAATATACTATATAGATTTCTTAACGTACCCAGCTCTACACTACCTGGTGACTCACCAAAGAGAGTCTTTCGATGTCTTTACTAGCAGTTTAAGCTAAGCCGTGAAGTATGCCTTATACCTCCTATTTCCGATAGAATCTGCGCTGGAAGTGGGCCGCGAATTCCCCAACGGTTGTGGGTGATTATACTTGATATTCGAGCTTTCTCCCACTTACGTTCGTGTAGGTGGATCGGAGCATGCCAAGGGTGGAGGAGATGAGGGGACATTGCTTCATGGGCTCGTGAAGCCCAAGGGGTGAGGATTGAGTGAAACGAGAATTCAACGGAAGCCCAGATCCCTGCAAAATTCTTTAATTTTCTAATTAAAGAATTGCCTAATCGCTCATAAGTAATACATTCTAATATTGTATTATACACTATATTAATTAGATGCGAAGGAAAATAGGTCGGGAGAGATGTCTTAATGGTCTCGAGTAGTACCAGGAGAGTGAAAGTGGGGTCGATCTTTCCACCTCAACTTTCTCCTTGGAAAATGAGTGTCCACACTTCCTACATCTGAACCCTTTGCCTCTCCCCGCAGATTCAGAGGAGCCTCCACAAATAGGACACCTGGGATTCGCTAAACTAACCCTCCTTCTCAAGGATATTAGCTTGAACCTCTCAGCCTCTATCACCCTACCATACCTACTTGACGGCTTAACCGCACCTATTACTCTCACCACATCTCCGGACTCCAGCAGGGAAGCGGCTTGGTTAAGCTCTCCTGTCTCCTTAAAGACGAATATTAACATCCCTTCAGAAGTCCATATATTAACATCCTTCCCCTCTCTCTTAACCTCTTTGACTTCCACTATTCCATCAAAAGTGGAATAAGGCCGAGTCCTTGGAGATAGTAAGTGAGCGTCGGTTGATTGATTAGTCTTAAATATCCTGCTGAAGTCGGGTTTCTCCTCACTCACTATCAAGCCGGCTAGCCTCTCTAATAGAGCTGGATCTGTCCCCCTTATCCCGTAAAACACAGGATCGTTGCCGTGCGGCATTATCAACGGTTTAGACTCCACGTAATCGTAATTGGAGAACGTGTGTGGAAAGCCTATAACGTCGATCAGCTTAACGCTTTTAGGGTCCACTCTTCTAAAACGTCCCCAGTTCTCTCTACGTCTGTAGGCTAGTAACTCATATGTATATGGCCCTGAGAATCCCATGGCTGCCAAAGCCCCTATTACCCCCCTATCTCCGCGCACGAGGATTCCCAGTTTAGACGCCAAACGAAAAGCGTAGTCTAGAGTTACTACGTCTGACACAGCTTTTTTATATAGTTCAAACAGTGGAGGATCCCCAATGCCCACCGCAACACCGGGTTTCCTATCATATAGCTTAGCCTTAGATACTTCCTCCACATACTCGAGAGAGGCGTTCCATGCCAGATCTAAAAGCTCATCCAGCTCTCCTCGGTAATCAACCACGATCATGGTGCTTCCATTACCCCTAGTCTTCCAAGGGATGTTCGGGTTCAGTCTAACTAAGTAAGGGAAATCTAAGAGCCTAACCTTACCCCATTTTCGAATTTCTTCTATAAAAAGAGCTGTGAAGTGGGTGGTACAGCCGTATATAGGGGAGTCATGATCGTCGAAAGCTATCCTCACTTTCATGTTTACTTCTTAGTCATCACTTTATTCTCCATTATTATCATGGTTAAAGTAGACCTGACTTTAGGCAGTTTCCTTATATTGTTAGTTACAAACTCTCTCAACTTCTCCATCGACTCAGCCTCTACCTTAGCCACTATATCGTAAACGCCGTAAACTACGTAAACTTCCGTGACCTCCGACATATTCTTGAGGTTCTCAAATACCTCGTCCTCCCCTCCGGCGTCCACGTTTATTAATACTAACGCACTGGCCATGTCCGCTCACTCCATAATAATTTAAATTCCTTAATAATTTTACGGGTCACGTGATCAAGGTTTTCGTGATCGATTTCAAACAGGACGATCCAAAGAAATGTACAGGTAGGAGAATGGTGAGGATGGGGTTAGCTAGACTGACAGGACACCCCAAGGGCATTACGTTAAATCCCATCTCCACTAAGGTCATATCCTACAATGATGCTGAGAGGGTTTATAAATCAGGGATCACGGTGATCGATTCCTCATGGGCCCGCAGTGACTCGAAATTCTACGAGAAATTCTTGGTGGACTCTAGAAGGCTACCTCTACTTGTGGCCGGAAACCCTGTGAATTATGGTATAGCCTACAAACTATCTTCCTTAGAAGCCATAGCTGCGGCACTATACATAATAGGGGAGAAGAGATTGTCCTTGGAGTTCCTAAGCAAGATCAGGTGGGGGCATACTTTCTATGAACTCAACCAAGAGTTGCTGGATCAATACGCTGGGAAGAGTGAGGACGAAATTCTGCAAATCGAGTCGCAGTATATTAGATATTTTCAATATGTATATAAGAAATCAGAATCTTATTAATCTCTTTAACTATTCAATTCTTAAGTAATTCTAATATTTTCATTTAAATGTCAACTTGAGTGTAGACCCTTGACCTGCCTGGTATGTTATAGCCTTGCCTTCAGAGGGAACTCCCTATCCCGTGCACGAGGCTCATTTCCTATCTCTGCTTCGTCCATCCAGACCGCGGAGAGACTTGAGAGTGAGAGACGTCCTCCACGTGGATCCTTCGTCCATGGGTAACACTTATGTGAGACATTTCTGCATACATTGCGATCGAATTGTAAATTCCTTACTTACTAAGAATTATTTTTAGTTTAGCTGAGTTTTACTCTCCTTCAAACCCTTATGTCCACATACCTGAGGATACACAAGGTTATGGGCCCGCTGGGATTTGAACCCAGGACCACCCGGTTTCTCAACCCTTATGAGCCGGGCGCTCTACCTAGCTGAGCTACGGGCCCTAGATGCTGAATAGCTAAACGTCTTCCCTTACTTAAAATTTATCCTCATTTCTCCTATACTTCTCCAACATCTAGACTCCCTTTGCTCCACCGTTAAGCTGTCCAGTCTTATGCCCCTAACTCAAAAACTCCTTTATGTTCAAGTCCCATACTTCCACTGTTTGACATATTCCCTTTGCTCCACCGTTAAGCTGTCCAGTCTTATGCCCATACTTTCGAGCTTGAGTCTAGCTACTTTCTCATCTATGTCCTGAGGTACATTAAACACGCGAGGAGGTAAGGGGTTCTGGATTAGGTGTATAAGGGAGAGGACTTGATTAGAGAAGCTCAAGTCCATTACTTCGCTTGGATGTCCTTCAGCCGAAACCAGATTAACGAGTCTTCCCTTGGCTAGTAAATAGATCCTCTTGCCGTCCGGCATGATGTATTCCTCTAGGTTGTCCCTTATTTCCCTCACGTCCTTAGCTAGTTCCCTCAGTTCCCTCACGTTTATCTCCACATCGAAGTGACCTGCATTGGCTAGAATGGCTCCGTCTCTCATTTGGGTGAAGTGCCTTTTCCCTATCACGTTGAGATTGCCTGTGGCAGTTATGAAGATCTCTCCCTGTTTGCAGGCTTCGTCCATAGGCATCACCTCGAATCCGTCCATTGCAGCCTCCAATGCTCTAAGCGGGCTCACCTCGGTTACCACAACCCTAGCGCCCATTCCCCTCAACCTTGAGGCTATTCCCCTGCCTACCCATCCGTATCCTGCGACCACTGCAACCTTCCCTGCTATCAGGACGTTCGTGCTTCTGAGCAATCCGTCCACTGCACTTTGCCCAGTGCCTATTCTATTATCGAAAAGATATTTAGTGAAAGCATTATTCACTGCTATTACCGGATATCTCAATAAGCCAGCCTGCTCCAACGCCTTCAGTCTGTTGACCCCAGTGGTTGTCTCCTCCGTCCCTCCAATCACTCTAATATCCCTAAATTGTTCGTGAAGTAATGCGTGCAGATCTCCTCCGTCATCCATTACGAGCTGAGGTCTCGCGTTTAAGATCTCCCTGATATTTTCGTAATACTCTTTATCTGACTCGCCTCTCCAAGCGAAAACGTGAACACCATCTTCCGCTAACGCCGCCGCTACATCGTCTTGAGTCGATAGAGGATTGCTTCCGGCCAGCCATACTTCTGCTCCCAGACTCTTCAACGTCCTAACTAGGGCCGCTGTTTCCTTAGTAACGTGAAGGACTGCGCTTATCCTAACCTCTGATAGGGGTCTAGAAACCTTGTAGTCGTCCCTTATCCTACCCAAAGTCGGCATATGGTTTTCCGCCCAACTGATCCTGCTCCAACCGCTCTTTGCTAGTGCGAGGTCCTTAACCTTGTAACTCATCGGGATTCGCGAGAGTTCCTCCTAGAGGATATTAATGGTTGCGGAATTCCTAGTATAGTTAATACAACCACTCCTTCATAAATAATTATATTTGATTTATTAATAAAATTTTTTAAAATAACCAAGTCGTGCTGGTCATTTCTTATATTCGGATCGATACAAATTGTGGATAGTTATCATAAGCCTTTGGATTTAATCTTATATTTTCATAGGGCTCGTAACAGAATAACATGAAAGTAAAAAGAGATAAAAATCTCATAAAAAATAAAGCAATATCTAATGCAATTTTTGCTGGAGTTTCTATAGTATTGATAGTTATAGCAGCTATAGGATTTGGACTATATTTCACTAAGTCCCCTAGCGTTAAGACCGAAACCATCACGAGTTACTCCACCTCCACGGTGACCTCCACCACGACCTCCACGGTTACATCAACTTCAACGTTACCACCCATGACTCAGACTTCCACTACCACGATCACTTCCACTACCACGGCCACTACTACAGCATTCATGAAGCCTAATGCCAGTGGTGCTTTCCTAAACGGACGGATAATAAGTTTCTATTACTCAATGAACTTCAACTGCACTCCACCCCTTTCAGCATTCTTCGCGAACCAAAGTAAGGCCAATCAGCTTACCATGGGATGTGAAGTTGGCGCTGCCAATATGTCGGCCTTTCCCAACAACGCTGCTCCTGTATACGTCATAGTACCAGCCTTCGCTGGTCTCTCCGTATTCGGAGTCTGGGGGCTACTCCACAGGGCTTCCCAGTATTCACTTACAACAACATGAGCTACACTATCCTAACGCAATGCGGTGCATCCCTCACACCTACGGCCTGCCCAGACCACATGTCACTTATATATTCGCCTGCCTTCACAGTTGTAGAGCAATATTTAGGTATAAAGAATGGAGTGTTCGGCTTACCTGAAGGCGTTCTTCCCACTCCCGCCCACGATCACATAGTGACCTTCAGCACCAATCAATCCATACCTTGGTATATAGTGGTAGTCCTAGACTTCGATCCCAATATATTCCCTAATCCAGTAACTGGCCAGTGCCAGGCAATAGTACCCTCCAACATAACCAATTCCACCGCGAACTGCCTCAACTCTTATTCAGCTATATTGAAAGCTATGCAGACCCAGGACAGTGCTGTGGCGTCAGCTAATTCAAATAATCCCATTTGGTTGGCACTTGGTAAACCCATGACACAAGTGATAGTCCCGGGTATAACGCCAGCTAACCTGAAGACAGCAGCCAATAGCAACATGGTGCTATACTTCAGCGATCCTGCAGTATATCCATATCCTATATAAACGATTATTAGCTTAAATGAACGATAAGTTATTTTTTATTTGACACTAATATTATTCTAATTATGTAGAAATAGAGTTCTTCGTAAATTCATAAACGAAAGACACTGATGCCTCAGGCAGAACGAAAAGCAATATGTCTCTGGCCGCGAAGTACTGTAGAAACTGAACGTCCTGCCCAAGGGAGATTTCATTTGGCACTTGAAGTCTCACTTTCTTCAAGTCTTCTGAAAGCTCTATTACGAACTTCTCCGTTATATTCTTCCCAAACCTTCTTCTGAGGATCGCTAAGATCTTATCCTTTTCGTTCTCCAACTTCGAGATCACCTTCACCTTAAATACCAGAGTTTTCCCCGCCAATGGATGATTGAGGTCTAAGAATACCCTCCCTCCGCTAACCGACCTTACGGTAGCTATGGTCCCGTCCTCTAGTCTCACTCTGGTGTTAGGCTTAATAGATGAAGGTCTAGAAAATCTACTTATGGGAACTATCCTGGTCTTGTTTGGATCTCGATCACCGTAAGCCTTTTCTGGAAGAACCTCTATTTCCTTCTCCTCTCCCACGCTCATTTTGTATAACTCCTCCTCAAGTCCCTTAACTACCGCGTGTTCTCCCAGTATGACCAGAAGAGGTTCAAAGGACTTACCTTCTTCGGCTATATTCGCCTTCTTAGCGACCTCCTCTATTGTAGTATCGAAGACTTCTCCCGTATCCTTCACGATACCTGTGTAATCTATGTAGATGAAGTCATAGTCTTTGAACATCTGTCTCGTCGCTAACTACTGTAGCCTGTTTTTAAAAGTTCTGACGGTCTTCCTCTTCGCGGTCTACGCTTTACGCTTTTGGTTTGAAAAAGAATACAAAGTCTCGCTTGCTCCAGGTGAGGATGAAATTTAGCAACCGCAATCCTCCTTAATGGCTAGGAGGAAGAACGTGATTAGAGCTTGTGGTTTCGACGAATATCGCCTCCTCGAACTCTCCTGGCTCTCCCGAAACTGAATCAAAACGTTGGGATGTGTTCTATCCTGGATATACTAGCGGAAGGTCAACCTAAATGTGGACGCTCTGAAGGAGAATCCTCCACGCCCTGGAGCAGGTCAGGTTATAAGCTTTAGACAGAAATAGACAAAAGCAGGTCAGTATGGGATCTGCAAAAGAGTTACTTGCAAATTTTATTTTAAGAGAAGTACGAGGTAAGAAAATCCTAGGTCTTGGAACGGGGAAAACCATGCGCCACGTCATAAACAGAATTAAGGAAGAAGGAGTCGTTGGGGATTTCGAATTCGTATGTAGCTCAATATACACTGAGCTCAGGGTGAGGGAAATAGGAGGCAAAGTCCTTTCGATCTACTCCGGCGTCATCCCAGAGGTTTACGTAGATAGCTTCGACGTGATCACTCACCATAGAGTCCTCATAAAAGGGGGGGGAGGAGCTTTATTAAGGGAGAAACTTCTGGCCTCGGCGTCCAAGAAGAGGATCTACCTTGGAGAGTTCACTAAAGTCAAGGAATCTCCACCATTCTTAATTCCCATTGAAGTAGTTCCAGCGTCCGTCCTTTATGTGATTGATGCTCTCAAACGAATTGGGATTGAGGCTAAGCTCAGGGAAGGGGACTCCAAGATGGGACCCGTGATTACTGATAACGGTAACTTCATAGTCGATGCTCAAGTCAAGGATGAAGACCTGTGTTCTAAGCACCGTCTTTTTAAGGAGGTGGTAGGTATAGTAGAAACTGGTATATTTTGCAAGGAATTCATAGACAAGATAGTGCTTGGGGACGAAAGAGGAAGAATTGAGGTTGTTGAGGAAGGCTGAGAAATCGGCAAAGGAGATGAGGGTAGTTAAGTTAGTAGTAGGATCTGAAACCTTCAACCTGTGTTTGTTCGTAGGTAGGAATAGAGATCATTGGGTCACGGAGTCCTCATGCGACTGTGAGGACTTCAGGTATAATGTAGTATACAGGAAGTTAAGGCCTTTTTGCTACCATACGCTTACTGCTGAGATCTCCATGAGGAAAGACGAGGTTAAGGTAATTCACCTGACCTTAGATCAGTTTAGGCTTGTGAGGGAGGAAATATCCAAGAATGGAAAGTCTTTATTACTGAGGAGGCTCTTATTCAGTAAGGGAGCATGGCAGTCCAGACCATAATCTACCTGATTACAGTGCTGATAATTGCGGTGACGGGTTTCTATTTGTCGTATATAGAAATATTAAAAGAGAGCGCTCCTGAGTCTATAAAAGGAGGTTTAAGGGAAAGTGGGAGGAAGGAGAAAGCGAAGGCAAAAAGTAGTAAGACGTAGACTCACTCTTCCGAGGACTTTCGAATGCCCTAGATGCGGCAAGATCTCGATCTCCATAGATATAAGGGATGATAAGGCATCCATCCGCTGCGGAAGTTGTGGATTGTCAGTGGAGATCGAGGTCCCCAAGGTATTCTCAGCAGTAGATGCTTACGGTAGGTTCATAGACCTTTATACCTCTGGAGACCTAGAGATGAAGGAAGAGGGTTCGAAAAGTGCGAATGAAAGGGAAGGTCAGGAATTACCTGAAGGATCTTCTGAATGAGGGAAGGGCGCTTCACTTTTCCCTGATAGACCCTGCGAAACTCCCTAAGGACCTTTATTCCATAGCTAGGAAGTTGTGTGAAGCAGGGACTTCTGGATTCCTAGTGGGTGGGACTTTAGGGGTCACGGTGGAGTCTCTGAATGAGACCCTCGAGGTACTGGAGGGCTTCGATGTACCCAAAATAATCTTCCCCAGCAATATCAACCTCCTTTCCCCTAAGGCAGACGCTATTCTTTTCCTATCCCTGCTTAATTCGGACGATCTCTACTTCGTCGTTGGGGCACAGGTGTCTAGCTCCCTTATGGTGAAGAAGTTTCAGCTGGAGAGTCTGCCCACAGCATACCTAATAGTGGGAAATGGGGGCACCGCCAGTCACGTGGGCAGAGCTAGGCCCATACCATTTGAAAACCATGAGTTGGCCTTAGCTTATGCCTCAGCTGCTGAGCTGATGGGAATGGAATACGTGTATTTAGAGGCGGGCTCAGGTTCCCCTGAGACCGTGAGGCCGGAAATGGTGCAGACCTTATCTAGATCGGTGAGCTCGCATATAATTGTTGGAGGGGGAATAAGGAGCCCCGAGAGGGCTAGGGAATTAGTTAAGGCTGGAGCAGAGATAATAGTGACGGGGAATCTAATCGAGGAAAATGCAGATAAAGCGTTAAAAATAATAGAAGCTACACGAAAGCAGAACATAGGGTCACGAGATGTCCACTAGGAAGAAGAAGAGGGAGTCGATACCTGTAGCGTCAATGGCTGGTTTAGTTAGATATTACGAGGACGAGAAGGAAATCATAAAGGTAAGCCCTCAGGTAATAATAATCGTATCCATAGTTGTAATAGGGGTAATAATAGCTCTCTCAAAACTCCTACCTCCTCCTTAAGGTCGTTTCCATGATACCCTCTGGTAAAGAACTGAGAACGCTAAGAGAGACCTTGGGCCTAACGCAAAAGGAGTTAGCCAGGAGGATAGGTGTCTCCCAATCATTCATAGCGAAGATCGAGAACGAGAAGATAGATCCACGTCTATCAATAGTAAAGAGAATTATGGATGAGCTTCTGTCAATGATGAACACAGAGGAAACTGTGGATAAGATAATGAACAGTCCAGTGATAACTGTAGGTAAAGAGGACTTGTTAAATGAGATCTTTGATAAGATGCAGAAGCACGGAATATCGCAAGTTCCAGTGGTAGACAACGAGGGACGGGTTATAGGGATGATATACGACTACGTTATCTTGAGAAAGGTTATGGGAAAGAGAGCTCAGATATTAACCGCCGAGAACTTAATGGTTGAGCCTCCTCCCCTTATAAAGCCTACCTCACCCGCGGATGTAGCAATGAAGTTGCTTCTGAAATATCAGGCAGTCCTAGTAATAGATGATAAGCTAAGGCCTATAGGTATAGTGACTAGGAGTGATATAATAAGATATAAATTGTCAACGTCTAATAGTTACACTAGGTGGGCCCCAGCAGCGGCCGACGGGCTGAGAAAGCCTGAGGAAACACCGGCCTCCTACCTCCGTGGAGGTTCAAGCTAGAACAGGGGTAGTACCCTGGCAACTGCACAGAAACGTAACTCTCTAGGTAACATATGAATGTGAAGTAACTCTTCCAGAGGTGACTCGGGGAGAGAGCGGAGAGTTACCTAGGGAGATGAAACGGCAGTCCCTCCAGGAGCAAGTGAGGGAGGAGATGAGCTGGGGGTCGATCCTCCCCAAGCACGCTTAGTCGGATGCCGCAATACAGAAGCCGGGTTATTGCTGGGGCCCACCTTTAGAGTTGTCCTCCATCGGAGTCTAATGTTTGGATCAAATCATTTCGCCAAGGTTAACGTTGATACCCTAGCAACGTTTCCTCACCGCGCAAATTAAGGGTCTCCAGCCGGAAGACACTTTGCCTCTGCTAACCTCCTGGTCACTGTCATAATTATTGATGAATTCAGTGCGGTAGGGCAAGTAGGTGTCCCTAAGCCGCTTCTCTATCACCTTGTGAATGTGAGTCATCAAAGTTAGGGATTAAGGGGGCATAAAACCATGCAGGCGGGGACGGACAGCCCCCTCATTATAATCAGTTTTTCAGAACTATTAGTGAAGCTAGTGACGCCCTTCCCTACAACTCGGTTTAGGAAATGGGACTGTGGGGGTCAACCAACACCTCCCTTCGCACTACCGATCCCCACTTCGATCTGGACCCACGTGGGAGGGCCTCTGACCCTCTGTCCACTAGATGAGAAACGAACCCCTCACGGTAGGAACCATGAACCCCCTGGAGGGGAACCCTTCCGGAGCAGTGAGGAAGTCAGCAATCTGCTTTATTCCAAACATGCCCATGTATGCATTACCCAATTTCCGATATGTTACCCACGTAGTGTTCTACATGTCGAGATCCCCTTGGATTCAACGTCAAATCATGGGCCCGCAGGGATTTGAACCCTGGACCTTCGCCGTGTAAGGGCGGCGTCCTAACCAGGCTAGACGACGGGCCCCTTATTTTAACCTGCTCCCTATTTTATATACTTAATCCCGTTTGGCTGCTTTCCGAAGAGGCTGATCTTCATTATTCTCTATCTCCCTAAACTCTCTAATGCCTAGCTTCTGTAGAGCTATCTCCAGGTCTATGCTTACGTCGTCCTTGGTGGTGGACTGGAGTAAGTAAGCGCCAATCATGTCTTCAGAGTATCTAGTTGTGGACTTAGCGTAATATACTATGGGTTTTCTGATAGGCCAGTTTAATTTGTACACGTCTACAGTCTTTACTTCCATTGACGCTTTAGGGAATAAGTCTTTTAATAACCTCACGTTCCTCTCGACATTTACTCTCATTAGCTCCTCCTCACTTGTTAACCTCAGTCCCTGTAAATGGGCAGTCAATCTTCTCCTAATGGACTCACTGGCTGTTTCCTGACCCTTCAATAATTTGAAGGCCAGCTTATGGGCGGCGCAGTCATTGTGAGGCAGGTAAAGTATCTCGCTCACTCCGGTTAGAGCAGAAAGAGAGCCTTGAATCCCATAAGCATCGGCACCTGCATTCCTAAAGATCAGATCATCTTCTCGACTGATTCTCATGAGGAACTCCGTTAACCTGTAATCCATACAGCTGATGACGAGTCTCATTCGAGGAAATTAGGGTATTTCATAATAAAAGATTATGTCCAAATAAAATATGTTACGATTCTCATATATTAAATATACTGTGCCTCAAATCTTATTCCCCTATTATACCTGTTTCACTCAGTATCTTCTCCGCAGCCTCCCACGTTATACCCCTATCACCCAATATAGTGAACCTCTCAGGCCTTATGGTATGAGCTATAGTCAAAGCCTTTATTAGAGTCTCCTCACTAATCCCCAGCTCCTTGGCCTTCAGGGGGAAGCCGATCTCGTTGAGTAGTTTCCTGATCCTCCTCCAGTTGAGCCCGTGTATGTACGACATTATTATGGTTCCAACTCCAACTAATTCGCCGTGAAGTGCCCTGTCTGGTTCTAACATCTCCACAGCATGTGCGAATAGGTGTTCGGAGCCGCTAGCGGGTCTGGTACTCCCTGCCATTCCCATGGCTACACCGCTACTTATTAGTGCTTCGATTAATATTCTTACACTTTCTATTAGATTTATATTGAAGAGTCTTGCGCACTTCAACGCATGACGCGCTGATAGGAGAGCTAAGGAGGCTGTATAGCTTCCGTAATACTCCCCCCTTAGCCTAGAGGCTAACTGCCAATCCCTCACAGCTATTAGCTTACCCACAGTATCTCCTATTCCGGCCCTTATCAATCTTTTAGGAGCTGAGGACAGGACTTCCACATCGGCTATTATAGCCAGCGGTCCCTTAGCCTTAATTGATACGGGTCTACTCAAACCCTTGAGTGACGCGAAAGGGGACGTTATACCGTCATGGGATGGTGCAGTAGGAACGCTTATGAAGTCCATATTGGCTCTATATGCGGAGTACTTGGCAACGTCTATCACCTTCCCTCCACCTATGCCTACTATTGCTTTAGCCTTGACTTCCTTAGCCCGCTCCTCAACTTTCCCTGCTTCTTCTATATCCCCTTTTTCCACCTCTATAACCTCTGAGCCTTTTCCTGAAAGTCGATCCAGAAGCCCTTCCACGAAAAGTTGTCTCACCTTGTGACCTGTGACCATGAGGAGAGGTTGAGCGAGATTGAGCTGTGCGAAGTAAGAGTGGATATTGTTCAATATCCCATTGCCTATGTAAACACGCATGGGAAGGTCTATTACATGCTCTTTTGCAATCATGTTCCTTAAGACATAATTTTAGCAAGATTTATATACTATAGATATGCTATTAGAACGGCGACTTCTATCGTCGTAAATGTGGTGGGATAGTGGATAACCTGGTAGTTAATATATTCAAGAGTCTTCCTCAAAGCGTAGAAGTAACTAGAGTGGAATATGAAGGGCCAGCAGTTTCCATTTACATCAAGAACCCCAAGGCTTTGGATCAGAATTTCAGCGAGGTGGTGAAGAAGCTAGCTAAGGACTTGAAGAAGAGAGTGATCATAAAGGCAGATCCCTCGGTCAGGAAGAGTGAGCAGGAGACTAAAGAGATCATAAAGTCATTGGTACCTGAGACAGCTGAAGTTGTAGACGTTAAATTCGACGATGTAATGGGTGAAGTCATAATCAAAGCCAAGAAACCCGGCCTTGTCATAGGTAAGGGTGGTTCGCTCCAGCAGAGAATATTCTTCGAGACGCTGTGGAAGCCAGTGATCGTTAGGGAACCCCCCATAAAGTCCAAGATGCTAGACAGTATAATGAGCCATATAGTCAATGAGAACGAGTACAGGATAAAGATCCTGCGGAGCTTCGGGGAGAGAATACACAGGGAACTCCTGTTCAGGGATAGGTACGTGAGGATCACAGGGCTAGGAGGCTTCAATGAAGTAGGGAGATCAGCGGTTTTGATAGAGACGCCGGAGAGTAGGGTCATAATGGATGTAGGGGTTAACCCCAGTATTTCCTATGGGGAGAGGATGTATCCTAGACTGGAAATAGAACAACTTAAATTAGAGGAATTGGACGCTGTTGTAGTCACACATGCCCATATGGATCACGCAGGCCTTATCCCTTACCTCTTCAAATACGGTTACAACGGCCCCATTTACGTCACCCCTCCCACCAGGGACATAATGGCCTTGATGCAACTCGACTTTCTAGACGTAGCTACCAAAGAGGGTAGACCTCTACCATACTCTGCGAAGGAGGTCAGGAAACAGCTCCTTCACACTATAACGTTGAACTACGAGGAGGTTACTGATATAGCGCCAGATATAAGGCTCACATTTTACAACGCAGGTCACATAATAGGTTCAGCTATGGCACACCTCCACATAGGGGAAGGGATACACAATGTAGTTTATACAGGCGATTTCAAGTATGGGAGAACTAGGCTTCTGGATCGGGCGGTGGACGAGTTCCCCAGAGTGGATACACTAATAATGGAGACCACTTACGGTGCTCAGGCCCAGCCAACCAGAGAGGAGTCAGAGACCAGGTTAATAGAGGTCATAAATAGGACCCTGAGTAGGAACGGAAAGGTCCTCATACCAGTGCTTGCTGTAGGTAGGGGTCAGGAGATAATGCTGATCTTGAACGACGCCATGAAGAGGAAACTGATCCCACAGGTTCCCATTTACGTGACTGGATTGGTGGACGAGGTCACTGCCATTCATAACGCTTACCCTGAGATGTTAAGCAGGGAGGTAAGAGATCTAATCCTTTACAAGGACGAGAATCCATTCACCTCAGATTTCTTTAAACGAATAGAGGGTTATAGAGAGGATATAGCTCAAGGAGAACCCTCAATAATATTAGCGACCTCTGGAATGCTAAACGGTGGTGCTTCCCTGGAGTTCTTCAAACAGTTAGCTCCCGATACCAGGAATTCATTGGTTTTCGTTAGTTATCAAGCTGAGGGCACGTTGGGCAGGAAGATTAAAGACGGAGCCAGGGAGATACAACTAGTGGATAGGGATGGAAGGGTCGAGAACGTTAAGGTAGACATGGAGATATATACCATTGAGGGTTTTTCAGGGCATAGCGACAATAGGCAGTTAAGGGCATTCCTCGAGAGGATATCCCCTAGGCCTAGGAGGCTAATACTTAATCATGGTGAGGCCTCGGCTATAGCTAAGTTCTATGACTCGCTTAGGAGCAGGAGAGTCTTGGGTATAAACGAGATATATACGCCCAACATACTAGATAGCATCAGAGTTGTCTGACTTCCTCTACGCCTTGGAGTGTTCCCGGGGGTTCGCTGTTCCCACTGTGGGTCCGTATTCAAGACCCTCCCCTGGTGGGAATGGGCCCACCACCT